>JAABUL010001865.1_pt1 | contig 37508 bp, 72 predicted proteins | sample 5559151 | NCBI WGS metagenome assembly JAABUL01 (sample SAMN10711876, study PRJNA513368) | rock metagenome | isolation source: Antarctica rocks | place: Antarctica: Victoria Land, Pudding Butte sud | reverse complement strand
CACCACCAGGGTGGTCGTCGGCGGTAAAGTTTCACGGACGGGCAGGTATACCGGCAGACGCTATGCGAGCAGCATACCCAGGTCGCACTGAGATGCCAGTCAATGCAGCCATCACAGCGCTTGCGCCACTGCTGCATCGTAGGCCCCGACCTCTGTACCGGCGCCACAACAGGCGTTGACATAGGCACTTTGAGAGTTTCCCCGCACGCCGGGATCAGGCCGTCGCCGCCTCCTGCCGCAGGATAGCCTCGTCAACCACCAGGTCGTCAAATTCCGACATGTCCAGCACTGGCGGCGCCATGCGCGGCATGTGCGGCAGGTCCACCACCTCCGACGCATCCACAGAGTCCTCGTCCACGCGCGTCTGCATCTGGTCGAAAGCCTTGAACAGCGCCGCCACGCTGTTGCGCAGGTTCCTCGAGCCCTGCGCACAGTAAGCACAAATGTCAGAAGGTACAGATGTCAGAAGTCAGGCAGAGTAAACCGTTTGCATCCGGTTGAAGGCCTTGAACAGCGCCGCCACGCTGTTGCGCATGTTTCGCGAGCCTGCGGCAGATTTGCAGGGGCTCAATTTCAGCTGCGGGCGCCCAGTTCCAGACGTCAAATCCCCGCTGTGCGGCTGTGGAGGTTCCTGAGTCTTGGCAGAAGGTCCCACACCAGTACGAGCATTCAAAAACCGAGCAAGGACTCGAGGGAAAGGCGCAATGCTGTACCTGGATCTTGATGCCGATGTCACGGATGCCGGCCAGCTGGCACAGGGAGGTCATAAGGTTGCTGGCGCGGATGCCGCGCGCTGACGACAGCGGGTACATGATCAGCTGCGACACCATGGCGTATTTATATCAGCATGGTTCTATCACACTTGTGTGTTCGGTCGGAACGAGTGTGACGGAGATTGTGTACGGCACATGCACACATTGCGGAGACTGCTATGAGAAGCAGCAACTGGCAGGTTGATAACACGTCGCAGCATGCAACAGCCAGCAACAGCAGTGCTATGCACACAAGTTCAGAACGTGCCTTCGTCTTGCCATACAGCACGGTGAGGGGGTAGTGGATGGTGTGGCCGCGGAAGCGCGGCACGTAGGTGAGGTGCTTGAGCGCCTTGCGGGTGGCCTTGTCCACCGCCGACTTCGCCTCCAGCGCCTTGCCGGAGCCCTGCCCCAGGATGCCCTGTAGCGGATACGAGCAGTGATCCGTGAGCGACAGCACTTCTCTTCAAACAGAATATTGGCACTGCTGTCCTCTGCTGTCTTCGCAATCTCCACAGTATATCAGCCTGCCGGCCACATTCAAGCTATGAAGATGACTCGCACGTTCTGGTTGTCGACGCCAACGAGGGCCGAAAAGCCAAAGCATGCGCACTTCAATGCCAACAGCTTATACACCACACTTTCAATGCAAGCGAACTTACAGCTGTATCAAAGGTTGAGACTCAAAAGAAACGCACGTTCTGGTTGCCAACGATGACGAGGGCGGAGAAGCCAGAACCAAGCATATCGTAACACAATGAATGCAAGCGCACTGACAAGCTGCATCAAAATCCACAGAACACACGTTCTGGTTGCCGACGACGACGAGGGCGGAGAAGCCCTGCACGCGGCCGGCGCGCGCGCCCTTGCTGGTGCGGTTCACGTCCACAATCTTGAGCGAAAAGTCGCCTGTCTCCGGCGGCCGCAGCTCCTCCTGCAGCCGCTGCGTGTCGCCGCGCCCGCTCAGCTGCTGCTGCAGCAGGAACCTGCGCACGGAGAAGTAGAACGTGTTCACGAGAAGTGTATATTGTGAAACTGTGATTGTCATATCGAAGGATTGCTCGTCTCCGGCGGCCGCTGCGTGTTGCCGCGCCCACTGTTGAAACATCGTTGCGCACTTTCGACCTCCTGGATGCAGCATACATCATGCAGCATACATACATGGTGTCAATCATGGGCAGTGGGCAGATCATGAACAGGGAAGGATCCGGCAATCGGTGTGGCTGGTGAGTGACGCACCGCTGCCGCTTCTTGCTGGCCTGCTGGATCTCCTCTAGCACCGTCATCTGCCGCCCGATACTGGCGAGCACGCCCTCGCCCTCGGTCCCGCCATCGGCGCCGGCCTGCCGCGCCGCCGCCTGGGCAGCAACCTCCCTCTGCGCCGCCTTGCGCAGGGCGGACAGCTCGTCGCCTCCTTCCTCCTCATCATCGCTGTCCGAGGACGACAGCAGGGCCTCGCCTGCCTCGTCATCTGCGCGGCAGCAACATCCGTGATGCTTAATTTCCGAAAATGTAGAGAGCTGCCGCTGTCCGAGAACGATGGCAGAGTCTCCCATTTGCGCAGCAGCAACATGCTTCAGTCTCGAGCATTCCTGGCTTGCAAAGCGCCAACCATTTGCGGGCTGCACAGGATGCACAAGTAGGCAGCAGAATGTTGTGAGCGGCCAAGCACGCCGGCCATCTTGACAGCAATGGCCGATCAGCAGCGCCGATGAGAGCCGCCTCCACCTCTTACAAAACGCCTTAAGTAAACCACTCCCACCTGATGAGGAGAGGCTGACGGCGTCGAAGCCTTCCGGGTCCTCGCCGCCCTCGTCTTCGGAGAAGCCCAGCGCCTTCAGCTGCGCCTCGACGTCTGCATCCTTTGCCCCTGTGGCGTCCTCCACCACCACAGCATCCGGTGGCCGCTCGCCCGCCGCGGCCGCCGCGGCCGCCGCCCCCTCGGCGGCGGCGCCGCTGCCACTTGAACCGCCGTCTACGAGCGCGTCCCTCGTCGCCAACTCCGCCTCGAGCTGCGCGCCGTCCTTGGACGCGGCCTCGGCGGACTGCTCGCGCTCGCCGCGATGCGGCGGCCCGTCGGTCGTCGCATAGCGCTGCATTGCAGATGCAGCAGCAGAAATTGTTTATTATCGTTCGTGCAGCTGCTTTCACACCGTCACATGACATGCAGCGGAGCGCGCGTTGTCACAACAGACTGGTCGACATGTGCCGGGCGAAGCTTCTGAGTGCAGCGGCAACGCATGACAGCCATGCATGATGCGCATAACTTTTCAGATCGTGGTTGAATATGCCAGGATCGACGGGTGCAAGGATGAGCACCCACCTCGATGCCGAGAGGCGGCGCCAGCGAGCTGTCCCTGGCGTTGCCCCAGCTGCGGCTGCCATGGGCGGCTGCCGCGCGTGCGCCGCACCAGAGCTGCGGCGCCTGCAGCTGGCTGGCCGCCGGGCTGTGCTGCAGGTTACGCGCCGCAAACGTCAGCAGGTGCCGCAGCTGACGCATCGTGGCGATGGGCTGCCGTTGCCAAGCTCGATCGGGTCGACGACCCTGGCGTCTCCACACAATGCAGAGGACGGGCCGATGGTCAGCGCGCAGTCCGATCCGGTATGCAGCTCAGGGCCGCTTCGAGATGGATAGGGAATGTTTACAAAGTGCGGTCTAGCCGCTGGCTGCACACACATTGAGTAGTCTGCCAGATTCCCAGGGAAAAGGCACTTTTGAGTCCCATATAAACGCTAGGGTTTAGTCGCTGCAGTTTAAACCGGCAACTCGTCAGCCCGGGCTCAGTGTTAGCTTTTGCCCGCAACCTTTCCCCGCAGCCCGCAGCGCAGCTCCGCACAGCCGCAACAATGCCGCCCAAGGCAAGTGCTGCCGGTCTGTTGAGTGTTGCTCGGTGTGTGCGGCACAGGCGCGGTGTTAGTTACATTGTAAGATGTGACCCGTCAATGTCTGGCTGCAGGCAGAGAAGGCTCCGGCCAAGAAGAAACTAGGCTCTTCCAAGTCGAAGAAAAAGAAAACGAAGGCGGAGGTGAACTCTACAGCGATTCCTGACTTTCGTTCGACACAATGTTAGCTCCCACCTGTGCAGCGACCAGGACCAGGCGGCAGCAATGGTGGCAGTCCAGAAGAGTCATTGCATGTCACTACCGTGCTTTGTTCATGCCGCGGGCACAGGGCGCACGCAGCTTGCCGCCCATGCCAAGATGATTCAAATCAGGCGGCGCGCCATTCTGAATTGCGCACGCCCGTGCGCAGTCTCCTGGGACAGCAGGGGAGCTGCCACTCACACACCCCTCAAGCATCGCCACTCAACGTGCCTGATACATCTTTGTGGTCTGCACGCAGACGTATAAGATCTACATCTACAAGGTCCTGAAGCAGGTCCACCCGGTGCGCATTCTGGTCTATCCCTGTACAATTCTGCCTTTTCACTGCACTCGCTGATAGCTGGCTGAAGCAGAAAACTCTGCTTCATCAGTGGCCTTTGGCTGAAGCTTCATTGCTGTTTTTTGACGTTGCGACCGGATCTGGAAGAAGAGGCAGCTGGTGCTTGCTCCAAATGCAAACCAACTTTCCGCACTGCTGACTCAAATTTAGACTTTCTCCCGCCGCAGGACACGGGTATCTCCTCCAAGGCCATGTCCATCATGAATTCCTTCATCAACGACATCTTCGAGAAGATGGGCAGCGAGACTGCGTCCCTGGCTCGCTACAACAAGAAGCCCACCGTCACCTCCCGCGAGATCCAGGTGCGCTGCTTGCATCATCTGCGCCCCACTGCGCAACTGGCAGACGATCACAGTCCCCACACCATCGGAAACGCAACCGCGGTGCAGGCTGGGCACAATGCATTCGGCAGGGTTGGTCAGGGTGAAGCATGTTCTGGCGCTGTCCCAGTAATGCAAGACCGCTCTTTGGAAGAGGTCAGTGGCAAACTATCAATGGTATGAAACATGAATCTTGAGGCGCCTTCTCCATGTTCACCCTTGCTGACTGGCATGAGTACGTCACGCATTGGCTGCAACGGTACGCAAGTGCACTGACTCTGCGCCCTGCTGTTACGCAGACCGCCGTGCGCCTCATCCTGCCCGGCGAGCTGGCCAAGCACGCCGTGTCTGAGGGCACCAAGGCTGTGACGAAGTTCACGTCCACCTGAAGATCACCTCCGGCTGCCATCACAACTGGTGTTTTTAAACACCACCGCAAGGATGGAAGCAGACACCCTTCACATCGATCATGCGCCTTTGTGTCCATACAGAAAGAATTGAGCTTGTGATGTCTCGAAGTGAAGCATCTGTGACACATGCTCCTGCGCACTCTTGGGAGGCAGTCCTGTATTTCATCATGGCCAGTCCACCCACCGCCATGTACCCGAGTGTCGACAAGTCTCATGCTTACAAGAGCCACAACGCTCTGGTCCCCAATCATTCAATTGTTCAGTCAAAAACGTGATCTGATACAATTCGAATGAGGAATTTCAACAAAGTGAGGCGAATTCTTCTCCTACGAAATGCAGACTGACATGTTCTCCGCTCAAGGTCGCTCTACTTCTTCAGACCAGAGTTCTGCAGGGGACAGGAGTTCACGTTCAGGAGTCATACACGTTCAGGAATCAAGCCAACCGCATGAGAGAACAGCAACTTGTGCGCTGGCTTGCAGCATCAATGCCATGTTTTGATGCCGCCAAAGCATGTTGAGTGATTAGGTCGTTGGGGCTCAACACTCACCTTGAGGCAGATCTTGGATGTGGGGTTGCTGGCTGCAGCACACAAACCGAGAGCGCCTCAGCATCCAGCACATGCGAACTGCGACATGATGAATCGATAGACTGCCAGCAAGCCGGAACATGTGTGTGTGGACGGGCGGACATAGTCAACATGTGGCAGCCCTGGGCGAACGCTGGGAGCGTCGAGAAAGGAGCCGAGCGCGCACCACACACGACCTCCTTCACGTCCTTGGCCTCGGCCATCGGCACCTGCGCGGCGATGATGGCCGCAGCTGCGAAGCCAGCGATGGCCACATGCACCGGGTTACGGCGGGCCTCCTGCGGGACCAACAGGACAGGGCGTCATGTGGCGCACGATCGTTCTGTGGTTGCGGAAGCGGCTTAAATGGCGACCGCGCAGCTGTGCTGAAAGCTCTCAATGCCATGTAGGAGCTGCCTGGCACGCGCATGCAACCCGCCGCCGCACCGCCGTCGCGGCGGAGGCAAGGCAAGGTGCATGCGTCAAGCTGCTGTCCCCACTTCCAACCCCACTGCGGTACTTCGGCCGAGAAATGCCAAGCTGGCCAGCAGCGCCATGGTGGTTGGCACGTCACAGCTGCTGGCAGTGCTGTCCAGGAGATGGCTTCGCCTATCGACCACATGCCGAGTCGCCCGGCGGCAGGGTCTCGGCCCGCAGCGACTCTGTCAGAATACAATCAGCGCTGCATTGCAGTAACTGCCACTTCAGCACCGCAGCTTCCCCGGCCTGCTGTCCTGCTGCGCTGTCTCCGTGGAAGTGATCTAATGTGCATTCTCGACCCGGACCGCGTGCTGCACGACCGCTGCGGCCTCAGCTGCCCGACGACCATGGCTGCTTCGAATTCGGTGTCCTCCTCACCTTCTGGGGGGCAGCCGCGCACACCGTGCGGCGAGTCTGCTGGCGCCGAGCCACAGACGGGCGAACGACGACTGCGCTGCTGACGAGCGACACGGCCATGGCTGCAGATATGGATGCGACGGGAAGCAGAGAAAGCTGGAGTATATATGATGCACTGATGCTGAGCGGGGCGGGGTGCAGGGAGAAATGCTAGCGGCGATCTTATCGTCTGATAAACCCTATCTGACAGGCAGTAAATCATGCCCCTTTGCCTGTCTCCACAATCAGCAGATATTGTTTCTCGGCGCCGCTGCATCCGACAGTCCAGCCTTCAGCCGCGCCGGCACCGGCGCCGGGACAGCCTGCTGCCCCGTCGCCGATCGCACGACCCAGAGCTACGCCCCTACCCTCTGCATCTCTTTCGCCTCCTCAGCAGGCTGACTGGACTGTGGGGGAAACCCTGTTTCTCCTGTGGGGAACCCTGTTTCTCCTGCCCAGATGGATGGCCTGCCTTTTGACCATGGGCGATTTTCCATTCGTAGGGGACAGAAGCGCAGAGCCACGCAGTAGTGTGGCCTGTAACTCTGTTCTCAGACTTCAGTGGGGCTGCATTGTTTGTGGCCTCGCGAGGGATGGGGCAGCCTGTGCTCTTAGCGAAGTGTCAGACTTGTCTGCCAGCAACCAAGGGATTGGGAATCCTGTCGCTTTGTTCACGCCTGACGCCCTTCTAGGCGCAGACGGCGTCAAACTTTCAACTTTCAACTTTCAACAGTCCACCAAATCAGACAACGTTCCTACACTCCTAGACTTCCGAATCCCACATGCGCAACAGGCACACCGCGCCGCAAACACGCGCCCGGGCATCACCGGCAGCAGTGTCGATGCTGCACCGCCTGCACCCGCACCCTGCTGCAGCGCCACCATGGGCAGCGCTGCCGCATAGGCAGTGCACTGGCAGCACCGGCGGCACCGCCGCCACGGCAGGCGCCTCACACTGCGGCTGCCGCCGTCGCCGGTGCCTCACACCGCCTGCAGCTCCTCCGCCACGCGCGCCGTCGGCGTGTCGTCGATGGACAGCGCCCGCAGCTCGTGCGGGTCGAAGATGGAGGAGCTGGACTCCGTGCGCGCCTGCGCCAGGAGGTTGATTCCATTACGACAGCAATAGAACTCACCCTGATATATTCATGAAGACGTGTGTGCACGTGCATGTGCATGTGCATAAGCGCGTGAAGCAGCCGTGGAGATGCAAAACATGGGGATCCAGACAAGAAAATCTTGAGTGCACCCCATGCTCCGAGGCGGGCGCCGGCGTGAACAGCACGATCGCGGCGTGCCGCCACGGCAGCGCCGTGTCCGCCACAATCATCGACCACACTGCGCCAGCATCACCAAGCGTCAAGCAGGGATCGTTCAAAGTCCTGTGACTCAATGATCGCATTCATTAACATCACGCGCTGTGCAGGGAGCTGCGCGACCATGCTGGGCAATGTACAGTGCAGGGGTGGCGCCAGGCGATCTGGCGGAGACACAAAGCGCACCAAGGGGCACGAAGAAGGCCTCTGCGTCCTGTTCCTCTTCGTATATGAATCTGCAGATTGCACAAAGGGATGCTTCGGGAGCCGAGACGAGGGCCGAGAGTCTGCTGCTCTGGAGAAGCACTGCATTCATAGCACGACGTTAGCGGGGCGTGCTCCTTATAGCACAGGAGTGGACACCAGACACGACGATGTGAGTTGAGCATCTGCACACTGCAGCCGCAGAAAAGGCTCGGTAGTTGGGCAGAGGGTCTGCTCTTGGCAGGCGGGGAGGCGCACCTGAGGTCCTGGAACTGGCGCAGGCGCTCGGCCCAGCGGACCTGGTTGATGGTGCCGCTGATGACTTTTAGCACACTCTCCACGCTCCACTCGAAGCCCGGGTCCTGCCGTGCCTCCTCCACCTGCAGTGATGCACGTCCCGGTCAAAAAATTGTTTCGACAAAGCAGGTGTTTTTTCTCTGAGGCCAGCTCCGCCAGGAGGGCCGCCTGGGCTGGGACCCACAACGCTGTCGCCATGGCCATTCACGCAGATTCATCACAGCCACGCGGGTTCGGTGCTTGAATTGCGGCAGGAACAATTATGAGGCACTGACTGCGCCAACACAGAACATAACATTCCACATCGACAAGTGGGACATTAGAATAGAGCTCTTGAGGCCAGCACCGCACCTTGGCGTTGAAGTGGTCCAGCACCAGGAAGATGTTCTCCATGAGGTCCGCAAAGCGCGGCTGCGAGCGGAAGGGCGCAAACACCTCCTGCCGGTGCAGCAGCGCATACACCTGCACCAAAACGGCATAAATGTTTTGAGGAACGCAATGAGCGAATAAAGCATCCATCAGTGTGCACGATGACCTTGACAGCGTTGGTGGCATCATACTTGTTGCATCAGGGCAGTCGCCATTGCTTGGGTTCCTGTGGACCCTCAGTGGCAGTGGCAGCGTCTGCAGCAGCAAGCACGCCTGGAGGGGCTGCTCTGGAGCGCTACGGATGATCTCGAGCGCTGCGGTCGGGTGCGCACCAGTTGCGGATTGGCTGCCAGGCTGCCGGTGAGGATGCAGTTGATGACCTCGAGGCTGATGCGCATAAAGTCCGCAAACACCTGCGACTCTGGCGGCGCCGCGTCCACGCCTGCGGGCCACCAGAACCCGCAAGATGCGTCAGCTACCGCACACCACTCTCGCGACGTCACTGGCACCAGCGACGCTGCGGCACTAAACCTCTGCGCAATCGGAAGTCAGCACATCACATGGACTGAAGGTTTCCGTGTGAAAGAAAAGAAAGCTTGGGCAGCTGGGCTGGTCGTCTTATCACGCACCATTTGGCGCGGCAGCGAACTCTGCTTGGACAGGGGCGTCGTGCTGGGCGAGCTTCTGGTGCTTGCGGGCCAGCATGTCGAAGAGGGACACCAGGCGCTGCGCCGCGTGCGACGTCAGCCCGCTCATGTGCGGCGCCAGGTTCGTCAGCGCTGCGAGCGTGTTGGTCTGCAGGTACACATCCTACACAGCAGCCGTGCATACCAGTCGACATGTGAGGTGTTCACGCAGAGTTCCGTTCAGGGTTTGGCTTTGCCTGCACGTCAGCCCGCTCATGTGCGGCGCCAGGTTGGTCAGCACCATGAGCGTGCTGGTCTGCAGGTACCCGTCCTGCACGAGCGGAGTGACATTGTGGCTGCGCCAGGAACTGATGCGTATTACATCTGCCCCGCTGCAAGCTCTCTGTTGAACATCTCTGTCGAAAGGGTCCACCGCCGCAGGCACAGGGCGTCGGCAGTACTTTGGCATCGTACCCGCAGCTTGGCGAGGTTGTCGTGCGCGGTGCGCAGCAGCACCACCGTCTGCGCTGGCGTGCAGCCAATGGCAGCAGATACAGCAGGTGCGCAAGTGTCGAGCTGTGCTTACATTGCCCCACTGCCTACCTCCCTGGTAGAGTCAATGAACATTGATTCTGAAGTCGGTTCACTAGAAAAAGAAGGGTTAGCCCACCCGCAGCTTTGCGAGGTTGTAGTGCGCGGTGCGGAGCAGCACCACCGTCAGCAGGCTGCCCAGTGTCGTCTTCATCACCACCCGCTCCTTGTACCACGGCACGCCGCCCACTGCAATCCTGCCGCATGTGAGAATGTGTCCCTTTTAAGGTCTACCGCTAGTCGTCATCACTGAATGTGAATGTATCACAGATGCAGCGATTTACTCACGCGACTCAGAACAGTATCATGACTGAGACATGTACGACTGACAAGTGTGTGGCGCCAGATGCAGGCTTCGTCTAGAGGATGCCGTTCAACAGTCCGGCAAAGGTCTCTCAGCAGCCTCAGCTGCCACTGCGCAGGGTCCAGCAGCGCCCGCGCACCAGTGCACATTGGCTGCGAAGGCGGCGTCCTGGCTGGGCACTGGATCAATCCGCTGCAGCATTCTGGCGATGGCCTTGCAGCTGCCTGTAGTGTCGGTGTGCAGGGGCGGGGCGTGCGCACACTGACCTGTGCACATTGGCGGCGAAGGCGGCGTCCTGGCTGAGCATCAGCACGATGATGAGCAGCATGTACATCTGGCTGGACGTGCGCCGGTCGCTGGCGTACAGCATCTGCAGCAGCGGCAGCATGATGGTGTCCAGGTCGCTGCGCACCAGCGCATACTCCTGCAGGGAGATATATTGCTAACGATGGCAGATGTCCAGTGCCAATGTCATGCTGATTGGTTTGGTACATGGTAGCAGGTATGGTGTCCAGGTCGCTGCGATCCACCGCATATCCCTGCAAAATAGTAGTTGCTACCGCTGAGGCCATACAACGTGCCGATCGCACACGTGTCAAGTCTTTCAATACGTCAAGGTCCCTGCGCACCAATGCAGACTCCTAGACCGGCAGTGAACAATCAGCGGCCAAGCAGAGAGCAGCTTCCTGATCAGATGGCGGGGAAGGCCGTTGCAAGTGCCGATGGCCAAAAGCCGTGTGCATGCACTCAACCGAGACGGAGGCAGCAAGCTTACCTGGCAGGTCTGGCAGCCGTGCAGCAGCAGGTACAACAGCAGCGAGCACGCAATGATACGTTCGGTTTTGGATTAGTGAGGATGTGCAATGACAGTGAAACTGATTGCGAGTTGCAATCCTCCCACCTGGAAGGTCTGGCAGCCGTGCAGCAGCAGGTACAGCAGCATCACCGAGCGCTCGTTGACCAGGCGCTGGCCGAGCTTGTTGTACAGACCGGAGAATGACACAACCGCCTCTGCCGACGACGCCTGCCCCATCCCTGACTCCGCGTCTGTCCCCCGGTCATCCACATCCTGCGTTGTTCGCGCTTTTGATAACGACGGGGAAACAGGCGTGTTGTACAGGACGAGAAGTAGTCATTGGCGAGACCTGACTCCGCGTCCGTCGCCCGGTCATCCGCATCCTGCGGATTTGACGTCAAGTAGGCCTTTGGTAGGAAGCTAGGTAACGACAAGGCACACTCAGGCGAGAAAAACAGCGGAAAAAGGTCGGGCACGTCATCGAGGCAGCGCCACAGGTTGTGACGACAGCAATGGTGCTGCCGCAATGTGGCAAGCACGCGAGCAAGGCAATTGCGCCGCGGCAGGCTTCCAACTGTGAAGCCAAGTGAAGCACCCAGAGCCAAAAGAAATCAAGAAAACCCCATAAAAACAAAGAGAAAAGCCCACCTGCAGCCGTTGCAGCGCCTGGCGGAAGTGGTTGGGCGGCAGCAGCCCCGGGGCCGGCGCGTGGCACGCGAGCATCAGCAGTAGCGTCTCCCCTGTGTCCGCCAGCGGGCTGCTGCTCGCCGCACTCGACCGCACCAGCAGCGTGTACGCCGTGTAGGGCAGCCACAGCACTGAGGCTGCAGGGTGCGCAGGACAAGGGACTGTCAATCGGAGATTCGCCAGGAAAGCCTTGAACTTGAGCAGACAATGACAGGCCAAGTAGCGGTCTTCCTGAACAAACGTGGCGGGCATGCCGCTGGCATATGTCGCTGCTAGGCCATCAGCCTGCTGCGTCACACTGCAGGCTTGGCATCTATTACATCAGATTGCCAGCGAGGCAAGCCGTCGGCACAGCAACCACAGGGTAGCGTACAAACGTGCCTGCGGCTGTGCGCACGAAGCGGATGACGGTGTTGCCGCCGCCGGCCTCGCCGGGCGGAGGCGGCGTGTAGAGCGGCGCCCGCGCCGGCAGCGGCGGCCGCTCACAGTAGTGCTGCAGCAGGCACTGCACCACCGCGGGCGCGGCGGCCGCCTGCTGCATGATCACCTCCGCAAAGGGGTGCTGCACGTCGGAATTGCGGGCAGGCGTCAGCAAGGCAGCTCACGCAAAGCAGCATGCATGACATCACGTCTCGGGGAGCGCATCGTAAGGTGCAAGATGTGCTTCAATTGATGCTCGGAAATGATGCTCAGAAAGTGAGGACAGAGCAGGGCCATGCAGCACTCACCGCGCCTGGGTAGGCTGTCGTGTGCGGCGTGTACAGCTGTGTCGAACATAGCACGATGAGCAGGTTTCGCAGCTCCAAGTGAAACAGGTACGAGACTGGGCTGCAGAGAACAGCAACACACATCAGATCAAGCTGTCATACTTGGTTCTCTGAAAAGTGCTGGCATGTGTACACACGCGGTCAAGCGACTGCTGCCTGGAGAAGGGTGCTGGTTTTCTTGGCAGAGCATGGCAAGGCATGTATAAACGACCTGAGCTCATAGGAGGTGAGTGCCGTCAGCAGCGCCGCCACAAACTGGTGCAGTAGGGGTTCTTCCTCTGCACCGACCGAACAGGGATTTAGCGACATGGACACCAGACGCGGACATGCACAAAACCAACCGGGTGGTTGAAGGTTTTTCACGAACACCCTTCAAGCCACTGGTGGCAAACAAATCGTCGCTGGGCCTGTCTCCGAACCCGCCTCACAGTTGCCAGCGCATCAACGTTATGCAGCGCAGCGGTCAAAATTGCGCTCAAATGTGACGCGAACCTGAGGCATGCTCCCCATTGGCGGCCTCCAGCATGAAGCCGGCAGACGCGACGGCAAAGTCCTGCAGTTCCTCCGAGCCGAGGCGCTCCGTGAGGTGCGCAACCACCATGCGCGTGAACAGCAGCGCGTTGGTCGCCTGTGGACGCAGCACCGGCTTTCAGCAGTCCCACTGTCGCTGCTGCACGCGGATGTGCGACGCGGCACCGTTCAGTCGGCATTGACCATAAATACAAGGAGGATACAGACTGCTGTGAAAGAAAGAACGCCTGCCTGCGGCGCCCGCTGCTGCGCTTTGCCGGTGCTCTTGACCAGCCGCAGCACATGCAGCAGCAGCTTTTGAAAGTGCAGCGTGTGCCCATTGTTGGCCGCTGCGGGACAGCAGCATCAAGCATCAACTGATGTGCCTTATTCAGCATCAACGCTCATTTCACGTGCATTGTTCCATTTCATAGATACGATGTGCCGCCTGTCACGCAGTGCAGGAGCGGGGACCTTGCCGGACGCCAACCACCTGAACGGCAGACAACGACTCAATGCACCCCACCTAGCTGATCGAGGCTGTCCGCGAGGGACTGCTGCAGAAGGACGGGGTCAAGCTTCGTGAGTGGCGCCGCAAAGGTGAGCAGTCCGCGCCAGAATGGGTCCCCAATGGCGACGCTCTCCGAGCCGCTGAAGCGGTTGAGCAGTTGCTGGTGCTCTCCAGCAGCGAAATGAGAGGCGCTATTGCCCATAGCTGGACTGTTGTGCACTGGGATAGATCAGGGCAGGCTGACGTCGCCCATCCCTGGGCTTGTGTGCGCTAGATCAAGCTGGCCTGGCAACTTGACATTGGCCTTGAGCTCGGTCCATGCCCGAGAGCCTTGTATCGCTTGGACTTGCCGACCTGCTTGCCGACCTGCTGTTCAATTCCACAAGTCACACTGTTGTTTCAAATTCCAACGCTGTCTGAAGAAAGCTGTGAGCTGCGAGCTGCACGTGACCTGCGTCTGTGGGGTCAGCGAGCGCGGTGCACGGACAGCGAGACGCCGTCGGGCGTGTACGAGCGACGCAAGAGGTTGCTGAGACAGGAACCCGTGCTGGTGCAAGCTGGAAGTTGTGCAAAGCTGAGAGCGGAGTGGAAACGAGTTTGTCAGAGGGGCCTAAAGATGCGCAACTGCCCCCATAACTGTTGTTGGGGCTGCCAACAAAAGTATTTGGCAGTTTTTTGCTTTGAAAGGTGTATTTCCCGTCAATTCCCAGCTCATCCTGTCGTCTGAATACATCACTAAAGCGTTATCGAGACAGAGCGCGCTCCTACCGCACTTTCACGCTACACGATTGGCTGCCCGCAGCTGTGCAGCTCGCCGAACAGACAGTTGTACGTGCAGCAAGTTCGCAGTGCGTGCTTAGATTCAGCCTTGCAGCTGTCCAGGGGCGGGTTAGCGGCAGCTGCACAGTCTGCTGCGGAGCCGCTTCAGCACCTGCAGAAAGCAGCCAGCGCACAACGGCTTGCGGGTCCAGTGGGCAGTCCTCGCCGCATAGGGCGCCAGCATGGCTGCTCTGGCGAACAGGACCGTCAGGCTGCCGCCAGAGGTCAACAGGTGCGCCTTGCGCACGGCGCCGTCGCGCAACTGCGCAGCTTACGCAGGGCGCAGAAGCGCCTTCCCCCCTTGATGACCTGCCTCAGTATCGCCAGGTTCATGCGCTATGTTCATGCTGCAGCACACGAACCCGGAATCGTGGACTCAATGTTGAATGTGCCGCAGGGTGGTGTATGTCCGGAACCTGCCGTTCAACATCACGTCGGAGGAGATGTATGACATCTTTGGTAAGTACGGCGCCATCAGACAGATCAGGATAGGCGACTCGAAGGAAACAAGGGGCACCGCCTTTGTCGTCTACGAGGTGAGCCCGACATGCCAGAAGTGTTTCGGCTGCTGCTGACAGGTGGCCATGCAGCTCTTAAATCTGCTTGTGACACACCTGTCATAGCACTGTGTGCTCTCTGCAAAGCTGCACTGTCTGACATGGCCGTTGCATGCCGCTGCGCAGGACATCTACGACGCAAAGACGGCGGTGGAGCATTTGAAGGGCTTTAACGTGGCCAACCGCTACCTCATTCTGCTGTACTACAACCCGGCGCGCATGAACAAGAAGAAGGTGAGCGCGCAGTCGAGCTGAAAATGGCCGTATGTGCTGCATGACGCGCACCCTTTACAGCCTTAGTCGCCTCGTTCGTGACGTCTGGACGTCCAGAGTCATCATCTTGTGCTCATCCGTTCAGATTGCATCAGCTTTGCGATGCGTAGGCGCATCCCGTGCAACTTTAGCAAGTGCCGACCGTCTGCTGTATCACTGTGGCGCAGAACATCAAGGACGAGGAGGCGGAGCTGCGGGAGCTGCAGGCAAAGCACGGGGTGGACGGGCAGCAGCACGCAAAGCCGGCAAAGGCAGAGAAGAGCTGAGCGGCGAGTGTGTCCGGCAGCCGCAACATGGCAGCGTGTGTGGGCCTGGTGCGCATGGTCTCGCGCCAGTGGCTGGAGACCAAGCTCCACTGGGGCAGCAGCGAGTGTGACCCGCAGCGAGGTGCATGTCTTTGCACAGTCCCGGGACATGCAGTCGCTAGTGAACTCTAAACCCTGGGATCTGTATTGGACCGTACAGAAGATGTTGACTTTGTCCCGCCGGAACCATGTGCAAGACGACGATCGTGCTTGATGTTCGTGCGTGCACGAAGCATCTCGCTGCCAGGCGGTCTCATTGGCCAATTCAGAGCGTTTGGCCGGCTATTCGCCACTGTCAGCGCGACCCAATCTCTGATACACAATTGCAGACATCAAACCTTGTTGCCGGCATCTGGCTCTGTGACACACGTTGCAATCGTGTTGTCAAGCCTTTGAATTCTTTCTCAGATCGTCAAGGTTGCAACTTGACGCAGCAGGAGTCATTCCGCTCAGCATGCCACAGCGGTGAGGTGAGACACACACTGAACAGCCGGCATCATGGATCCGGCCGAGCTGCAGCACAAGGCGATTCAGATCCTAGAAGTTCACCAGCTACAGTCGCAAGGCAGCACCTCGGAGACGCAAAACCTTCTGCAGGACGAGCTCAGAAGCTCAACGCAGCAGCAGACAGCTGATGCAGGAGACGGCGGTGGCCGCGGCATCGCGGCAGGATGGAATGCAGACGCCGAACTGAAACCTTCCAGAAGGAGCCACTGGGACACCGTGCGAGCAGATCTGAACAAGAGGGTGAGTTGGCGTATGTGCAATTGCGGGGCGCCCTGTACCGCCTGCTGTGCTGGCGCTGTTAGCAACACACAATGCCTTTTGCCTTAGGGATTCATCACAATTATCTGCTTCAGAGTGATCATAGCATTGTTGAATCCCGCAGGTGCTCGCCCGTCGCAGCGCTGCCGGCACGGCGTCGCACATGAGCGGCCTGTCTCTGGGCCGCTTCGGCATCCGCAACAAGTGTCGCATTGCAGTCTACAAATTCATGTTCAACCAGGTGCGATCGGCCTCGCAAGGCCCTGCTCTATGAACACATGTGCATCAGGTCTACATGCCTCTCCTGCTTCATCCGCAATTGTTGGTGCATTGCCTGTGTGCAGCAGGTTTGCGTGATTCCACGCGTCATTCACAGCACCGCATGCTGTGACGCTGCCGCAGGGGTATGAGTACTTCCTGTTCGGCTGCACCGTCGCGCACGTTATCATCACCACCTTCCTGTCCGGCACCAGGGCCTACGGCCCGCCGGTCTTCATCCGGCATGTGAACTACGGCGTTCTGGACAGCCTGGACTATGCGCTCTGCGTCCTCTTCACGTAAGTTGCAAACCGTAGAGCTTGTCAAAGTTGGCACATGTTGACTATGGATGCTGGACGGATTGGGATATGTGCGCTGTATCCACTTCGCGTGAATTCCAACTATGACCCCTCAACAGCATAGCATGTTCTGCGTCGATCAGTGCAGAACAAGGAGTCTGTCAGCTGCCATCGGCAAGGAATATGGCAGCCTCCAGTGCCGAGTTGGGCTGTGCGATGCAGGGTCGAGACAGTCATGCGGATCTTTGCCCTGGGCCTGTGCCGGGGGCCGCACGCCTACCTGCGCAACGGGTACAACAGATTGGACACGCTCATTGTCGTCGCCATTTGGTGCGGGCGCAGAGCTGAAAAGATCGAACCTGCGTTGCACATTGTGCTCGACGCCAAATTTCGCTCGACGCCAGTTTCATTGACTCGAGCTTCGACATCAAGTACCATCGTATCGCAACATGACACATATGTAGTGCTGCACCAGGGCGACAAAAATTGCGGGCTGGGGCGGCTCGCACCAGCCGTTCCGCCCCGCCATTTTCCGGGGCTTCCGCGCTGTGCTGTGCCTGCGCTTCCTGCCCACCATCACCGGCATCATCGTGAGCGCTCCTGCACTTGACGGCTGCTGCTGACTGCGCGTGCAAGTGTTCTTCGCAAAGAAGGAGCCTCTGCTCCGAGCTGCACATGAAGTGCAACATGTCCTGCTCCATATCTTCGAACGTGTATGCAGATGCATAGGACATCCAGTGTCCCGCAGCAGACAACATGATATACATATGTATAATGTGTTCAGGTGACGATGGACGCCATCGGCATCTCGCTGAAGGCGCTGGTGCACGTCATGAACCTGTTCCTCATTGCCTTCATCATCTTCATCCTGGCGGGCGTCTCCCTTTATCAGCAGTCCTTCCAGCGCCGCTGCGTGCTGCCCCAAGGCGAGACTGCCTGGCTGCCTGAATACTTGATGCAGAATAGCAGATATCTGCTTACAGGTCATATGTTGATTGGCATCGAATGAAAGGAAGTTTGTTGCGAGATTGCCGCTGTGCGATGGGCGCAGGCGCCAGCGAGTTCAGCTACGCAAACCCGTCGTGGTTTTGCGGCAGCACGAACCCCTTCAAGCACAAGGGCAAGGTGACCGCCGCTCTGCCGCTGGCCATGGTATTATACTCTACAGTGCACATCGGCAACACGACTTGCGACACGAAGATGCTCTTCTGTCCAGGCTGGCTGTTCCACCTCACTTTGGCTCTCCTCTGTCAAAACTTTTGATATGCTTGGTGTGCAGGGCTTCGTCTGCCCCGCGGACCAGGGCCAGGTGTGCATGGCGGGGCTAGAGAACCCGCAGTACGGCTACCAGGGCTTTGACAACTTTGCGCAGAACACGCTGCTGGTTTTCCAGGTGTGTGACGGGAGAGTCTGTTCTCACAGAATGGCTCGTGGACTGCCGTGGAACAGTAATCGTGCATCTGCCAGCCGCGCACAAGAACGTTGGATCGGCGAGATGTTGCATGTGATGCCGACACAAGCACGGCGCCGCATCTAGGTGGCGACAACAAACTCTGCGCCTGCCACAACTCGCTGTCCACTCGAAAAGTTCTCAACCCTTTCGCCGCAGATCTTGACCAACGAGGAGTGGTACGAGTCCATGTGGAACCTCATGGACTCGGAGTTCGCCTCCGCGTGCGCCTACTTCATGGCCATAATCGTCATCGGCACCTACTTCTTCTGGAACGTGTGGCTCAACGCCATGCTCGCCATTTTCATGCGCCTCAACAAGGAGGATGCGGTGCGCCTCAACAGATGGAATGATATTTGAAACGAACCGTATTAACCCACGACGCTGTGCTCGTCTTCTTCATGCGCCTCGACAAGGAGGACGCGGTGCGCCTCAGCAGCTAAGGTGTCACAAACATACGTGTTCACGTCATTATCCGTAACCCAATGCTGGCCGTCTTCATACGGCTCAACCAGGCTGCGTCTCAGCTGAGTTGATGCAGTGCTGTGCTGCCCCATGCATGTCATTGCTTCCTGTAGCGCACGGGAACGACCACAAGCCATCAGCCAGCATGATTATGTTGGTTTGAGTGGCACTCTCAGCCTCTTGAGCTTTTTCGGCATTCCAGACCATGCAAGCAGGTCGAGCGTGAAGCCAGGTCGCGTTACTTCCAACAGGTGACGAGGCTCATCAGCAAGATGCGGCAGGCGCGCGGCAGCATCGGCGGCGGCGGCAGCAGGCGCCTGGACGGCAAGCCTGCGCCAGACAGCGAGTTCGCCATCGTGGTGGATGCTGCGCGCCAGCAGGCCCGAGACGCAAAGGTGACTGGCAGTAGTTTCAAGTCTATGCAATGCAGGTGTTTCATGGAATACACAAAGAAGCTCAACATGTAAAGTAAGAATAGGCAGCAATTCATGTTGCTTTTCGAACCAACCGTGGCGTGTCCGTCCTGCGACACACCTGCCAGATGCAAGGTGTGTGTTCCTTTGTGAGTCACGCCACACGGTCGAACAACAAAAGTCGCAGGCCATGCCCTCGAGGCACCTGCGGCATGCAAATTTTTCAATGGCGGTCATCTGCCTCCACCTCCCCGATTCCACACAAATCGGGAGGGCCGCCGCCGAGGCCGCGGCTGCTGCTGCGGCTCGAAGCCACAGAACAAGCAGACATCCTGCCCTGTATCGTACTGGAGAGTGCAAATCAGCGGCCTGCTGTCAGATGCCTGGCCTCGGCTCACTCGCCTCCGTGTGAACCTGCAGATGCCCCTGCAGCTGCCGGGAGACGCCGAGCGAAAGGCGTGGCTGCGAACGCCGGCGGTGGGTGAGTCTTCCCGCCTCAAGCGCTGGGGCTCCTACGTCTCCCTGGCTGTGTCGCCCATAGGTAAGATGCTTCACTGCCAAGCATGTCTACTGTTTATGCCAAACATTCATTAGTTTCCATCAGCAGACAATAACCATGACGTAGAGCGCGGAAATGAGTTTGGATGCAGTAACCAGCCGCCATTCATTGCCAGCTGCCGTGACTGAGCAGTTCCCGTGGCCTGACGAGATCCCGTGTGCGCTATGTGCAGTGGAGAGCAACTGGTTCGAGGGCGCCACCTTTATCTTCGTGGTGGTCAACATGGGGCTGCTCGCATCCTACCGCTACGACCACTCCAAGGTGCACGAATCTTACGAGTGTCATGCAGCAGACTTCAGCTGTATAACTCAGCGCAAGCCAGGCATGCTCAACACAAGAAAGCATCAGACAAGGATGCAGTGTGAGAGCTCTGCTTGGCGATCCACTATTGCAAGCAAGTCGACGCAAATTTCTCTGACGGTGTGTGCCCGTCACCGCAGCTCCGAGTCCGCAGGGTGGACCGCGCCACGCAATCTTTCTCCTACCTGTTCCTGGTCGAGGTCATCTGCCGCATCTGCTACGAGGGTGAGACGACTTTGCTTTAAAGGTTTGCAAGCACAGGGGAAATTGAATTTCACCGAAGAGCGCAGGCGCTGCCTCCGAAGAGTGCATGCCAATGTCCGCAATGGCGGTCGTTCCCCAGCAGTCGGTCCTCGCTGCAGGTGCAGCTGCCGTCAATCTTGGTACCATGCTGAAGCCCCCCAGGATAGCACCAAGGCGTCTTTAGGCTTCACGCTGCGTGCAATCTCGCAAGTACACCATCTGCCTGCGCAGGCCCGGTCAGTTTCCTGTCGTCGCTGGTGGAGGTGGCGGACTTTGTAAATCTGTCGGTGGCGAATGTCGCCCGCCAGTTTCGACATCACTTTCTGCATGATTGCTACCAGGCCTGAGACTGCAACCTTTCCTGCTGCGCAGGCCCGGTCAGCTACCTGTCGTCGCCGGTGGAGGTAGTGGACTTTGTGGTTGTGATTCTGTCGGTGGTGAACGCCGCCTCCGGCTCGCTGCTCAACCTCAACATGGTGCGCATGGTCAGGTGCGCGCTGTTGTCCACCTGACCAACGCCAATGTTTGCACACATGTCGATCGCCGGAGTCGGCACCCATCTCCAGTCCAGGGGTTGCTCAGCAGTGGTGCATGTCCATCGACTTGCCTGCTAGACATGCTGCAATGCGAGTCAGCACGACGTTTTCATTCCAGTGCAGCGGCTTGAAGTGATGGCGGTCGCAGGTACACGCGGGTGCTGACGTTTACCGCGGCGGGGCGGCGGTCCATCCCATACCGCATGATTGCGTCGGTGCCGTCCGTCGTCACCTTCATGTCCTTCTTCTTCATCGTCGTCTCCGTCTTCTCCGTGCTGGGCATGCAGCTGTTCGGCGGTGTGTCTTTTTCCCAAACCCTGCCCAGCCCTTGCATTTGTCTTGCCGGTTGGTAACATCTGATGTGCACATATCTTTCGTCTCTTTTGCACATCCAGGATGCCGACACGCTGTCAGCGCATCAGAGCCATACAAGTAGCATCCTGCTCAGGCGTAATCCTCTTGCTTTCATGCAGGCCGCTTCCACTTCGACAGCGGCCTGCCGCGCGCCAACTTCGACAGCTTCTGGGCGGCCTTCCTGTCCATGTTCCAGGTGGCCAGCCAGCAGAACTGGCCGTATGTCATGTTCGACTCCATGCGCGTCGCTGGGAAGGTGCGGCCCTGGACTGCTGCATTACCAAATCAGAGGTTCTGCATCGGAAGGGTCAATGTCTGATCCAACCATCAAATCGCCTCTAAACGGAGCCTTGGAGCAGTGATGGCAGCCAGGCTGCTGCATTGTTCCCGCATGTGTGCCTTGAGAAGCCTTCCGCTTCAGGATATATTGCTTGGTGCAAGACTCCTCACTTCACCGTGTAACCTTTCCTGTTCACATGGCGCAGTCGGCGCCAATTGTGGCCCTGTTTTACGCGGGCTGCTTCCTTACCACCTGTCATTCTATGTCGCCATCCATCCACCCATGTTTGTGTTCTACCGCAGTCGGCGCCGATCGCCGCACTCTTCTACGCCGGCTACTTCCTGGCCACCAACTACATAATCCTCAACCTGATCGTGGCGTCGGTGCTGGAGCAATTCGTGGTGCGCGACTCCGAGAAGCGCGCACTGCAGCGGCGGCAGGCCATCCGGCGGGCCGCCAACGCTCAGGTGCGCGCCGTGCAACATGCTGAGACTTCACGGTTCACATTCTGTTGTGAGACCTTGACCTCATGGCGGAATCAACTTCTGCTCGTATCCCAGTCGCTCCCACAGCATAAATTTCTCAGCCGGCTCGGACACAGCATTCTGCCGAGAAGCAGAGGCTCCGCTGTCGATTCCCTAAAATCCAGCGTCCTTGACTAGCTGCCAACCTATGCAATCCCTGCTACCCCGCTGCAGGTGCACCGCAATGCGTTTGTGACCTTTGCGGAGCGGGTGCGCGTGCGGCTGCTGCTGTACTTCCGGTGGATCATCTACAGCGAGGAGGAGGCGCTCATGGCCAGCGGCTACCTTCGGTTTTTGGCCAGATTGGAGGAAAAGGAGGAGCAGCTGCTGCTGCCCGCCGCCCGCGAGGTCTCCATCGTGAGTATAACTTCTTAATTGAATTCGAGAGATACTTGAATGAATTGTTGAAGAAGGCAGCAGCTACCTGCGCTTCCTGGCACGCCTGACAGACAAAGAGCAGCAGCTGCTGCCGCTTGCCGCCCGTGAGGGGTCTCCTTTGTGAGTAGACTTACAAGGCTTGATTCGATTTTACAACACGCATACTCCAAAACGGCAGATCAGCGGGAGGAATGCTGCTGCTGCTGCTGCTTGCTGCTTGCGAGGTCTGCTTTGAAAGTAGATCCTGCCGTCCGCCATGCGCGCACACAGCTTCTCCTGAGGGTCAGGGACATGACAGGGGGAGCAGGTGCTGCCGTCCGCGCACGCGAAGCCTCCACTCCATCGACAGTCTCGGCAACTGAAATGCCCGTCGAGCGGTGAACGCTAGCGCCTGAATCGCAAGCTGCTGTGGCGGCCGCAGAGCGGCGAGGCCGGCGGCGGCGGCGACGCGGCGCGGCCGTCGGTGCTGGCCAAGCCGCGGGTGAGCGGCATGCTCGGCGCCGGGCGGCTCACCAGCGGCTCCTTCACCGGGGCTCTCACGACCGCTACAGAACCACTCATCATGCCGCACGCGGCGGCGCGCGCCCATCGCACCTCCGTCGCTCCCGCACCTGCGTCAGAGCAGGTAGCAGAGCAGGAGCAGCGTCGTCTTTTGGCACGTGTAAAATGTCACTTTTACGGAGACGCCCATCATGCCGCACGCAGCGGAGCGCGCCCGCAGCACCTCTGTCGCCGCCGGCGCCTGCGCCCACAGAGGTGCAAGCATGTTGCCAATTCGAAGGCATTTCAACTCAGCAGAGCCATTAGCAGAGCTGTATGTAATTGCAGGCACCTCCGTCGCGTCCGCTCCCGCGCCAGGTGCGCAGAACCCGCTGCTAGCTTGCAATCGTCTATGGATGGCGATCTGCTCCTATGGACTTGGCGATGTTTTGCTGGCTCACACATCCACCGGCCGTCTTCTGACCCACGCTGAACTCTGAAAGGCCGTCGCAAGCAGTGGCAGACTTGGATCTGCTCGCGCTCAGGCAGCGGCAGATACGGCGCCAGCAGCCGCGAACGCGCCAGTGGGAGACATCGAGCAGGGTGCATCGGAGGTTGTGCTGCATGCTGGTGAGCGCCTGTCCTCACTGGGACTGATTGCGATGCACAGAATCGACAGGAGATCGTGCTCCGCCAGCAGCATGATGAATAGCTTGATTTCATACACAGCTGGCTGTAGTTGCAAAAGTCTGTCTGAGCACATGTAAATTTGTCGGCCTCTGAACATGCAGGGCCCACCACCCTGCTGCGGACGCACTCTGTGGTCAGCGACTCGGGGTCTGACGCGTCTGACGCACCGCTGACCGGTGGCATGGCTAGCAGCGGCGGCAGCCACATGAGGAGGTCCCAATCACCGCGCAAATCGGCGCTGGCGCGCTGCAGCGTCCCAATCCCTGTTAACGCCAGCGCGTCAGCGGAGATCTACCCTGCGGAGTCGCAGACGCAGACGCTCGTGCCGGCATCAGCGCCGCCGCCGCTGCAGCGGGGCCTCACCCAGCGGCTGGCACAGCATGTGAGCCTCTCACCCTGGAAACAGTATCAGTGATGCTGCATGTGCGTTCATTGACAGCTTTATCAGTATCGTCTGACACCGGCTGTGTCACTCCACATCACGACGACGGACGGAAAGCACAGACACTCATTCTCGCCCTGGCGTCACCTACTGCCTCCTGGCAGTGATGGACATGTCGCCGCGCAGCTGGTTTTGACACCTGAAACCCACATTCGTCTCAATGCCCAGCTGTTCGGCGCCAACCAGCGCTGCAAAACAGGGCTATGTGGTGCTGCAAGCCCTGCACAGCATGAACCGCCTGACGAAGGCGACCAGCTCTGAAAATTCAAAGTGATAGAGTGATGAAGTGATAAAGTGATAAAGTGTTGTGTTGTCTCTTGGTGCAGCTGTTTGGCGCCAAGCAGCGCTTCAAGAAGGAGGACTTCGTGGTGCTGCAAGCGCTGCACAGCATGGACCGCCTGACTGAGGCGACGGGGCGCGTCATGCCCGTCTGGATGGACAACCGCTCGCTGTTTGTCTTCGGCCCGCGCAACCGCTTCCGCCTGGGCGTCAAGAAGGCGACAGCCCACAAGCTGTACCAGGTGTGCGTGCATCATGTTTGAAAGGTTTTCTTCATATCTGAGTTTCTGAGCGTTGTAGCAGGCAGGCAGCGGCAGCGGTGATGCGCACAGCAGCTGGGACAGCCGCCGCGTCGTCTGGAAACAGGACAGCGCGATCATCGGGTCCGAACAGCGACTGCTATCATGCGCCAGCGGCGCTGTCACATTCAACATTGTCTGACCGCTCCTCATGTTACCTGCGATGCAGCTGCTGTCGATCGTGATGGTGATCGTCAGCATCCTGGGCAACCTGTGGACGCCGCCCGTTGGCAAGACCTTCAAAAAGGTGACCTGGCTACTGCGTATGCCTCGTGATGTGCGCTTGCTGAGCACTTCAGCACTTGCGCTGAACACTGCCGTACACTTGGTGCTGGCGGCGCCTCCGCAGTCTGCTAATAGTCTCAGCGCTGCTGCGTGCTTCCATACACTAGGAGGATCTTCACTCGATCCGCCATGCGCCCAAGTATCGTCAGTTCAAGTTCATTGCTATTACTGCTGCAGGAGCACACCGTGAAGCTCATCAATTACGCCACGGTGGTGTACTTTGCCTTCGACATGTTGCTGCGGTGCATCGCCGACGGCGTGCTGCTGACGCCCGATGCCTACCTTCTGGTGCGCGTTTCCGTTTTCACTTCATCCTGGTTGGATGGTCTTTGTCTTCGACACGCTGCTGCGGTGCATTGCCGAGAACGTGCTGCTGATGCACGACGCCTACCTCTCTTGGTGCGCATTCCTCCCTTTTTCACATCTGGTCGCATGTCACAAACGGTCTCAGTCGCGGCGTGCTGCTGACGCCAGACGCCTACTTGCTGGTGCGTGTTTCCTTTCCGAATCTGATGTTATAGAGTCCCTGGAGTTTGTCAGCTGCGCCGCTTCAGTGTGAAATTGATGAAGGTGAACTGAAGAACTGATGCCTGCTGGGTTGATGCCAAAAGGAACGCTGCTCGAAGTTGCGCATGTCACGCCCCGCAGTGTTTGGAGCGCCGCCCCTGCTTCCCCTCAGCGGCACAGCGCGGTCTGCGTTGCTTACCTGACCCCCTGCTGCATGGACGCATCGGCTGTGTCCGTCTGCACTCGAAAAGCAGCTTTCCAACACTCTTGAATGATAACTATTTCAAATAATACTGCTGTGCAGAAAGTGCACCACCTGCTGGACGTGGCGCTGCTGCTGGTCGATGGCCTGGTGCTGTTCAGCTTCAAGTCCTACCTGGAGCGCGCCATCCGCATGGCCTTCTCCGCGCGCGCCATGCGTTTTGTGACGCTGTCGCGCACCATGCGCCGCCTGGCGGGCGCACTGTTCCAGACCATCGTGCCCATCCTCACCGTCCTCGGCTTCTGTGCGTCCCCTCCAATCCACTCTCTCACTCCAATATGCATGCTCCCAGCCAGTGTCTACGCATGTACTTTGATGTTGGTGCGGCCTGCATCTGCTGGCGCTGTGGGGCGACGACAGCGAGCTGCTTCGTGGTGCTGAAGAGACATGAGTAACAACACATTGGGGCGTTTCGGTGTTCACGAGGACGTTCATTGCGGCGCAGGCATCGTGGCGTTCGTTATGTTCGCCGTTGTGGCGCTGCGCTTCATGTGCGGCAACTTCTACTCCGAAACCTCAATATACTTCATATCTTCAAGTCAACTCTGAACGTCGGACGTGTCCCCGCGCAGGCATCGTGGTGTTTATTATGTTTGCCATCGTGGCGCTGCGCTTCATGGGCGGCAAGTTCTACTCCTGCAACGACGGCGCCGCCTTCACCCGCGCCGACTGCATCGGCAGCTTCCTCGCAAACAGCGGCGTCTGGATGCCGCGCGTCTGGGACAAGCCCAACTACAACTTCGACGGTTTTGGCAAGGCGCGCCAACATCTCAGTGCGGTGGCAAAAGTCACCGTTCCTTGCTCCCTCCCGCGTCAGTTCAGCTGTTGGGGCCGCCATTTGCCGCATGTGTCTTTTCTGCCTCGCTCCCTCCTCCATGTGCATATTGTTGTGATTGTCCGGTTGTTTCAAGACGCTCACTACAGGCTCGGCAATCTGCCCGCGCAGGCCATGCCGTCGCTGTTCGAGCTGACGACAGTTGACAACTAGCCGACGTTTATGCACACCGGCATGGACGCTTTGGGCGCCATGCCTCGAGTGTATGTTGCCTTGGTGATACCGCTCACTGCAGCACTCTGTGTGCAGGCTATGCTGTCGCTGTTTGAGCTGACGACGATGGACAACTGGCCGACGTTCATGCACACCGGCATGGATTCTTCGGGCGTCGGCTTCCAGCCGCAGACTAATGCCGCGTCCAGCTACTCCCTCTTCTTCGTGGTCTTCATCTGCGTCTCCGCCTTCTTCCTCACGCGCGCCTTCATCGGCGTGTTCATCAAGCAGGTGCGGCTTTCTTGGACTCCTGTCCTGACACTTGCGGTGAATTCTGTGCATTGTGACGGAGTCTGAAGAGATCTGTGGGTCTCAGCTCCTCATGCATGCGTCACAAGCGCCCTCAGCGGAAATTTGACCTCTGAACTGGAGGCTGCTGGAGGCTGCTGCACACATGTGGCTTGGCTTGCTGGCCCCAAATTTGTTCCGCCACACCGTACCCACTCCATATCTGTTGCAGCATGTTGACACGTGATGTCGCCTCAGGCCGCCATTTGGCTCGCACGACCCTGAGAGCTGGACCCAGTTGAACAAGTCATCTGAACATGTCTCTGAATCCGCACAACTCGAAATCCGCAGTACATGCTGATCACGGGGGAGGAGCTGCTGACGGATAAGCAGCGCACCTGGCGCGACATGACGCGTATCTCCCGCTCCTTCCGCCCCCTGGCGCTGCAGACGCGCCCCACTACCAAGCTGCAGGCACGCTCCCTGCCCACAGGCTGCCGAGTCTCTGTGGCGCCTTGAATTGCCGTTCAATCTTTCAACTGCATCTGACATGTATCTGTCAACTTCAGAGCCACGCCCACATGACACACCATGCAGGAGAGACAGCCATTCCACCTGGCTGTTGAGCTGGCTTGCTCTGCTGCTGCAGGGCCGCTGCTACGATGTCCTCCACTGGCGCCACTTCCCCGCCGCCATCGTCTCGGTGGTGCTGCTCAACACCGCCTTCCAGGTGCACAAAGAAACCCCAAGTATTCTCCGACTGCCAGGTTGTGTTTCGCGTCAACTTCTCTGGTATCTGTACGTACTGTGCAGAGCAGGCCTCGCATCGTTCTCCGGGAGCATCAGGCAGCTTTGTCCTGTCGCCAACCCTGCTCTGTCTCTGTCCAGATGACCACCTGGGCCGCTGATCCGCGTGGCTGGCATGCCGCCCTGGAGTACATCGACCTCATCTTTGCGCCCTTTTTGCGAACCAAAAAAAACACGGAACTGTTTTCTATCTGTCCAGATGACCACCTGGGCCGCCGAGCCGCGCGGCTGGCACGCCGCCCTGGAGTATATCGACCTCATCTTCGTCCTGATATACGCGGCGGAGATGGCCGCCAAGCTGCTGCAGGAGCGGAACCTGAAGTGAGTCCTTCGCGGCACCGCAAATGCCCTTATGCTTTGCTTGCTTGCCGGCGGCCCTCTGTGGTGCTGCAACTCGCCGAACCCTCCTGCTGCACAACAAACTTCCTGGGACGCCTCCGGGAAGGTTCATAGCTGATGGCTGTGAAGGCTGTGAAACATCTGTGAAGGCTCGGGCCGGGTCGCGTGACCTTCCTGTCTGAGCTGCTGGGACTGGAGCGCCGACACAGCCGCGTTCATGGTTGTTGCTCACGACGTTGCACGGTCCGCAGGTCATGGGCGCAGAGCCGGTGGAACCTGGCTGAAGCGGTCATCGTCCTCGGCTCCCTGGCCACCGTCATCACCAAGAAAGGCGAGACGCGGGAGGTGGGTTACAGCCTTCAAACCCTCAGCTCTGACAGTGATGTTTCACCTGCAATTTGTAAGTGACTGTGAGCGTTAAACGGCATCTTGATGTGGGTAGCTGGTCCCCCGTGATGGGTCTCCAGTCCTGTAGTCTTCAACCTCCAGCACGCTTGCTGATTCACGTTTGCGTCGGTCCTCCTCAGGTGGTGGGCAGGCCGTTCAAGTTTTCGCGCATCATCCGGGTCGTGCGCTACATCGACGGCCTGCAGACGCTGTCCGCCACCATCATGGCGGCGCTGCCCGCCACCCTGCAGGTCCGCCAACATCTGTGACCTTCAGGCTTTGGAGTGTCCAGCGCTACCCGTCATTTGATGCCGGAGGTGGCGAGTGGTTGAGCAGCTGCATGGGACAGACTACCTCGTGCAATGTGCTGCGCCTGTGGTGATTCGAAACCTGGCCATCAGGTCACACCTGCGGCTGACACAGGGTGGGTTGATGCCTGCAGGTGTCGGGGCTCATGGGCATTACGATGTGCATGTACGCGGGCGTCGGCACGCAGCTGTTTGCGTTTGTCAAGCGCGGCGCGCCGGGCGGCATCACCCGCCAGGTCAACTTCGGCAGCTTCGGCAACACCTTCCTCATCCTGTTCCAGATCATGACCAGTGCGCGCCTCTTCCTTCCCGCATACCTCCACCCTGTGTCTGCGACTGCGTTTCTGTGGCTCTCTGTTCACCCTGTCAGCTGCATTTCGACAGCACCCGTACAGTCATGGCCAGAGCACAGCTTCGCGCGACTCCTGTTCTGTTCAAAATTGTTTGTGCGACTCTGTGCGCGTTTCAGCTGCACACAAGCTTTGGGTGCCAGTGGCAGTGTTCTTCTGCACTTCTGGACCGGAGCATCTCAGGATAGCGTGCTGAGATCTGCCGATATGGTGCGCAGGCGAGGGCTGGCGGCAGCTGATGAACGACGCCAAGGTGGGGCAGCCGCACTGCACGCCGCACCCGCTCGATGGCTCGCCCTCTGACTGCGGCTTCCAGGCGAGCAGCTTCCTCATGCTTCTGTTTGGTTCACGGTGATGATAAACATGCATGATGACGTGAGGTACTGTCATGACATTCGACTCAGCGTCTCATGTTTGCTGCGACACTATGCGCGAGATGCCCTCATTGCCCTCTTGTCAGCGCCGCACACCCGCTCGAAGTCCATGAGAGCAGCAAATTGCGCCCTCGCTGGTAGAAGGAGTATTAGCTGCAGCTTCCTGGTGGAAGTCTTGAACAATGTCACTGCGCCGCACCGCTGTACGCCGTAGTCTTCGATCGGAACTTAACATCTTTTTGTAGCAGGTGGGCGCGACCATCTGCTTCTGCAGCTTCCTGGTGATAGCCAGCAACAACATCATGGCGCTGTTGTTCATGGCGGTGTTTCGGTTCACTAACAAAAATATTATACACATTCTGTCGCAGGTGGGCGCGACCATCTACTTCTGCAGCTTCCTGGTGATCGCCTCCAACATCATCATGGCGCTGTTCATGGCGGTGTCCGCGGAGTACGTCTCCTACGACCTGCTCGTCGGCGACACCGCCCTTGTCACCGTTGGCCATCTGCGCCAGTTCCAGGTGCGGCTCAACCCATAAGTAACAGGCTTTCATCTTGCTTGAATTTCATTTTGCTTTAAAGCCTGCGCTGGAACTGACTGCCTGACCTGATCTCATACGAACTGACACGCAGCCTTTGGTAGGTTTATGTGTAATCGTCCACGCCACATCAGCATTTGAATCTTGGCACGCCCTGACACGCACTGCTGCCGCTGCCGCAGGATGAGTGGTCGAAGCTGGATCCGGCTGGCAGCGGCTTCCTGGCGGTGCGCCGCCTGCGGACGCTGGTCACGCGGCTGGGCTCGCCGCTGGGCTTCCGTCGCCCGTCTGCGCGCTGGTGGCGCCTCATCAAGTGCGAATTTGAATGACAGTGGAATTGCACCTTACATCACGATTCTGCGTCACAACCCCTGTACCACAGCCAGCTGGGCTCGCGGCTGCCCGTCTGCGCCCTGGTGGCGCCGCATAAAGTGCGCCGCTGTCGCACTCGTGTGTTGGATGCTGTTGCCCGTCCATGTCAGACGTTCCGTCTGGACTGCTTTGGGCTGTGAGACCACGGTGTGAGGAAACCGGCGGGACAGGGCGCGACGCGTAGTTGTGCAGGCAGGTTGCTGTCTGGCCTGAGTCTGCTCTTGGCACGTTTTGCAATCTAATCGATTTTCGACTGCAGGTGGGAGGCGTGGTGGGTGCGGGCGGCGTCGCCAAAGGGGCTGCCCTTCCACGACACGCTGCAGCTGCTGCTGCGCAGTCGCCTCGGCCTGTCGGTGCGCAATGAGATCGGTGCCCACCATATTATCAACATCGATCGAGGCGGCCACTGCTGCTCTGGATGCCGTTGATCAGCCAATGCGTGGGCAACAGCATTCTGGTCTGAGCGAAGAAGGGAGGCCGCATGCGCTCAGTCCCAGCCCGTGTTGGCTGCTGTCGCTGCCACCTTCTCGCTGATGCAAGTGTCCGACAGAAGGGAATCAAGCGCCCGCCCCTGCCCAGCCAGACATGCACGTAAGAAGCCTTCGGAATTTTTTGCCACAGGCGCTGGCGTATGAGGAACGAGCGAAGCGGGAGCTGCAGCTGGTGGAGATTGCTCGCAGCGGCGCCACCACATACATCCAGGTGCGCCGCGTGCGGCATGTCGTGATCATGGATGCCGCTTCTTAAGGTCACCACACGAGGTCACCAGGCTCACAAGGGTCACTGCACAAGGCAAACGTTCCTGCATGTGTGCATTGGAAGAAGTGCAAAATCTCTGCATATGTGCCGCGCCATTCCCCGCCCTGCTTTGACAACAAAGACATTGGAGGCCGGGGTGCCGGTTCATTATATGTTTTGGGATGATGTGCTTCCAGGCGTGCCTGCGGGGCCACAATGCGCGTAAGAGGGTGCGCGCTATGCGCCTCGACCGCGCACTAAGCAATCCGCCGCCGCCGCCGGCAGCGGCGGCAAGCATCCTGCCATTCGCGGGGCAGCGGGCGCAGCAGCAGACCACAGCGCCTGCCGAGTCGCACAGCTACCTGCGGAGCATGCTGCCGTTCTCGCGCCTCGGGCCAAAGATCGCAAAGAAAGGCAAAGGCTACTTCGCCTTTTGAGGGACGAAGTACTGCCGGCATCACTTTGCCACATGCAGAAAGCTGGCTCGTCGGCAAGTCACATGGGGCACGATGAGCGAATTCACTGAAGCACAAATCAAGGTGTTGCAGCATGCGGACGCGGCTGACAATACTCAACCGCGTCATGCCATTGCGGAATGCCTGATGACTTCGAAAGGAGAATCGAACTGGATCATTGCACGCCAGCTATGGCGCGATGCCGCCATTGGTTGGGGTGTTGAAGTTTGCCCGAGCATGCTTGGTTTTTTTTGTTGGCTGAAACTCCCAACGCATGCCGCCAGCTCGGATGCCAGCGGCACCCGAATTATTGTGAATTATATAAAGCTTCAGACGGCGGGGATATTCTACAGGCTCAAATAATTGTGTGCGTTTATTCCATACAAATATACAGCGTTGCAGTGGCAGACGTGTCGCTCTGCCGTCGTGTGTTTGGTATTGGCTGACTTGGAATTTGATGCAACTGCGGCCAATGATGAGATTACCTTCAGATGCAACCTACCCATGCTCTATCATCACAACGCCTGTTGCGGATCAGCAAACAAGCAGAACTTCAAGGGCCTATATTAGGCGTAAATGTGTTGGCACGTCCCAACAGGCAAACGCTTCACGAAACCACTTCTAGTCGTCGCTGATGAGTCAGTAGACATCAGGCCGGAAACTCAAGCGTATCTCAATTTCTGTCGGCTGACCGGGCGCAGCCAGGAGTCTGCCTGCAATACATCTGAGGCCGTTGTCAGCGGCGGCGGCGGCACCACGCCTGGAGGTGAAGCCGACTCACTCTGCCGTCTGCCAGCTGCGCGAAGAATAACAGAAGCGCCGCTTCGGCGGCGCCAGATCCGCCGCCGCCGCCGAGCCTGCACTGGCGGCGGCAACGGCCCAGCGCAGAGAGCCTGGTTCCGGATGGTCTAGTTTCAGTTGCCCTTTCTGGTCCGGCAGCACTACACCCCAAACCTAGACCCTAAAACCTCCTCAATCGAATATGTGGTCCAGCTCCGCGTCCGGGTCCAGCAGGTCGGGCCCGTAGCTGCTGAGGTCCAGCTGGTTTAGAATTAGATTCTCGAACGTCTCCTCCAGGTCCGTGTCCCCGATGAGCACCGCGCCCTGCATGCGGCCGCGCAGCAGCAGCACCCGCACGAAGGTGGAGCCCGTGCCCTGCAATGTGACCCGATGCACCTTGCTTCAGGTGAAGGCTGAATGCATTGGACAGGCTGCCCTGCGAGACAGTTGGTCGACTCGACTGTACACAGCGGCCAGCGGTGCGGCAGCACGAGTTCCGCTCGCTGGCTGTGCATCTCCCTCTGAATCTGTCTGCGTCACGGCAAATCAGATACCAATGCACACAGCCACTGTGCCAAGATCGAGCATGAAGATCCGGCTGTGGCGCACCTCCACGCTGCGGGAGTAGGTGACGACATCGCGGCTGGGCTCGTGGTCCAGCCGCTGCCCGTTGTACAGCCCCAGTAGGATCACCTGCAGAATGGGTAACAGTGTCTTAAACATTTAGCAGGTGCGGAACACCATGCTCCTCTGCACACAGTCCGCCTTGAAGTGCTGCACCTCCAGAACCAGGCCAAGTGCCCTTGATGATGGTGAACATCAGCTCGCTGATCCATCAGAAGACGGTTGTCGGAAACGACCTCTTGATTAGATTCGATCTTGGTACCCTAGCAGCTCTTCAAGCCTTTGCGGACCTTTTTGCCGTAGAAGCGGGTGACGTGGGTGAACAGCTCAAAGTTGAGGCCTGCCTCTAGGCGCTCGTCCTCCGCCGCCGCCGCGTTGTGCATGCACTGCGCCGCAAAGGTGCCCATGATGCGCGCCTGCAGCAGAGCACAGGGAGGACGCTGCAGCAACTTGGACCACACATTTGGCAACAGGTTTTAAACACATGTAGCTACAAGCCAGACAAAAAACAACGCACACCAGCTGCCAAGCACGGGTCAACAATAGATTTCAAATGGTCTGCATCTGCAGCACATCTGGGGGTGAGCCGGGTTGCAGTTGGTGCTTGTGCCCAGTCGTGCTGGCCAGGCGACCGTGCGAGCCGAGCGGCCATGAGTCCATGAAATGCAAAGTGCAGGTGGAGGGGGCCACCTGCGTCCACAGCCGCATCTGGAACCAGTGCGCCGAGTCCGCCTCCAGCGCCGCGGCGCAGCACACGTCGCCCGCCGCAAAGACGTCCGGCAGGGACGTCTCCATCTGCTCGTTCACCACGATGCCGCCGTCACTGCAAGCCGAGACAATGCCGCAGTCAGCTGAGCAATCACGAAGCCAATGTTTTGGCAGCGCAGTGCACCTACGGGTTGGCATCAGGAGCAGCGGGTGAGACCCCAGCACATGCATAGATGCGTTAATTGCTGCGTGTGCAGCAGTCTCGAAGATGGTCCCAATCCAGACCATTGGAACGCTTTTTGCGGCGGCGGGAGCGCTCCGCTTACCTGGGGTTCCTGTCCAGTTCTGCCGGCAGCCAGGCCGTGCTGGGTGTGACGCCGGTGGCCGAGACGACAAAGTCGACGCCATGCACGGCGCCATTGTTGAGCCGCACATGCACCGGCCACTGCTCCGCGTCCTCCGCCGCAGACTCGCTGGCATCCACCTACAAGGAAGAACCTTGATGTCTCCAATGCGATTGAGTCTTCCAAGGTCTGAGCCACATGTCTACAGAATGGGTGCGGCAGCGGGGGCTTGCGAAATGGATGTGATAGATGATCGGTCCGCTCCAGGCAGAAACAAATGACAGTTCATGCCGGGCACAGCGCACATCATCAGCACCAGGACAGCAGCAAAGGATTTGAAGAGGACAGACCAGCGCCTGCACCTTGCAGCCGTGTTGGACAGTCATGGCCGCCGGGCTGCTGACACGTATGCCGACAGGAGGCTCAACACGCTTCCAGAACTTCAACATATGACAAGATTTTTGGAAGGAACGCACCAGCGCCTGCACCTCGCAGCCGTACTCGACGGTGAGGCCTGACGGGCGGCTGATGCACACTTCTAATTTGCAGGGATCTGAACAGCTCGACTTTCACCAAAACGCACCAGCGCCTGCACCCCGCAGCCGTACTCCAATGCGAGGTGGGACAGTCGGCTGACGCCCCATGCCGGCAAGCGTTTGATACGATTCTCAGGAAAGGCGGTCGGAAAGGCACGCACCAGCGCCTGCACCTCGCAGCCGTACTCCACAGCGAGGCCTGCCGGGCGGCTGACGCCGTGTGACGCGAGACTCTCCGTCCACTCGGGACCCACCGCACGGCCCAGCTCCAGCGCCGCCGCCTCCCCCAGCAGCCCCTGCGGTGCATTGTTTTACAATTCTTTGTATTGCCTGGTTTCTGAAGTCGTTCTGAGGCCGTTCCGAGGCCATTGTGAGGTCATAAAAAATAATAATTATACTGAGTTTGGTTTCTGAGGCTGTGCACTCGATCAGCATGACTAGAACACTAATTCTGGGTGCTGCACCCAGTCCCAGCGCCGCCTCCTGTCCCAGCAGCCCCTGCGATGCATAGGTTGACAATGTTTGGCATCGACGATTGTTTCTGGATTCTGGTGTCGGCTGTTTTCTCGGGCCATTTTGAGGCCGCTCTGAGGCCATGCTGAGGCTGTGCACACCATCAGGAGGACGGGAAAGTGGTCATCGTGCTGCACCGGACTCCAGCGCCGCCTCCTGCCCCAGGCTTCCCTGTGGTCGACGATTTGTATGGTGAAGTTGGGGCATCGAAAAACCCCTTTGGCGCCGGCTGTGTCTGGGGCCATCGTTGTTCAGGGTGTTTTTGAGGCAGTTTTGTGGCTGTGCACACCATCAGCAGGACGAGAAAGCATCCTCTGCGATGACCAACCTCGACACGCATCGTCTCCCGCCCTGCCCCAGGGTGCAAGAAGCAACTTAGCCGAATTTTACTAGACAGCCGCCCCGCGGGACAGCCCTGGACTCTCTAGCCGCCTCTGCCTGTACCAAGCAGCCATATATGGCATGCTGCTCCGCCTCCAGCTTTAAATTGGGCGAGAGACGCCACCTCCCTGACTTGGATTGCCAGAGGCGCTGCAAAGTTTCGAACTGTGCTCAACGGAGCAAGGCGCCGTCCCACCTGCCGCTGTGTGAAGCTGGCGCTGCCGCCCGACCTTTCCAGCTTGCGCATCCGCGGCAGCGCGTTGCCGCCATGCCGCTTCGCCTCCTCGTCTGCCTGCTGGGCAGAGGCATTTTGGTTTGAAAGCCGAACCATGTTGCCATGGACACAAGTATTGTTTCCAAACACTGCCATGTCACTTCCTGGCAGCTTGCGTCCCATCAACATGGACGTCTCAGCGCTGGGCGTTGCGGCACAGATATAATGCGGCCCGCACACCTGCGCGTCGACGCTGCCGTTGCCGCTGGGGTGCGGGCCGCCCCGCGCGTCGATCTCCGAGAACAGGAATGCCGCCGCGTCCAGGTCAAAGAAGGCGTCCCCGATGTGGTTGTTGCGCACAGCCCACACGATTTCCAGGGCCCTCAGTGCGTGCCTGCAGCGGCAGCGGTGCTGCGTGAGACGAGTGCCGCTCATACATCATGCATGAATCCAAAACACACCAGGCAGACAAGTCCAGTAGGCACTGCAGCAGACTTCAGCTGCAACAAGTATGCTGATGCGTACACAAGCTCCAGGGCGATGCCGCCGTTGCCGACGATCATGACCCGCCGAGCCGCTTCCATCCGCTTCCGCATGTCCTGCAAATTTTCAGGATGGCCGGATCTGTGGGCAGGATGCATGACAGAGGGCGGCGCCATCCCCAGGCAGATGACAACCAAGAAGTCGTGCAGGCTTGATGAAATACACTCAGGTGATGCCGCCAAAAGTGAAAGCGCAAGCATATCCTGCACCTGCATCAGAATGATCCACGAGAGCAGACACAGCAGGAGCGCACCTGCACACTGTCCTGGTCCCGCAGAGCGATGACATTTTCATGCTGCAGGATTTTCTGCAGTGTTTTGGCCATAAGTTCCGTCAGCCCGCAAAAGAGGTCAGAGGTCATTTCCAGGCCCCACTTTAGCATAAAATACAGGAATCTGATCGCAACGGGAAGACTGCACAGCACAGACATGTCGTCCTGGGCGCACCTTTGGCGCAGCGCCGGTGCATATACAAAGCTGGCTGTACGCCACCTCCCTGCCGTCGGCCATGTGCACCCTCTGCGCGCCAGGCCCATCCGGTATGACTAGATAGCTTCCCACAGGTGATGCGAGAGTACAGAACGTGCAAGCAATGCAAAGAACACCCCGCCGCACCTTGGCTGCGGTGTCGATGCTGGCGGCTGTGCCCTGGATGGCCGTCATTTTTGACCGCTGCAGTGAGTCTAGGCTTTGCAGCTTTAGCGAAACTTCCTCCAGGTTCTTGGTCAGCCGCGTTACTTCGCCGACACCCTGACAGCAGCAGCCAGCACTGGTTAGTCACCCCGCACAAGCCGATTGTTGCAACCTGAAAATGCCCACCAAATACGCACAGTGCCCGATAACATTGAGTCGGAAGTAATTTTCAGATGCACCATAGACATATGATCGATACCTTGACAATGGCGTCCTTGCTCACGAGCGTCACGTTGGCTTCGGGGCAGACGCGGCACAGTTCCTGGGCGCAGCATACGCCTGCGACGCCGCCACCCAGGACAACCAGATGCCTCGGTTCATCCCCATTGATAGATCTTTCAGCTGTCATCTTCGTGTGTGCGTGCGTGTGTGTTCGGCCTCCTGTTGAGCACTTCGCGTGCTTGCGTCGCAATCAAGCTGCTGCACCTTCGGTGCAATATCAGATGTGTGATGTTTCAGAACGTCAAGCGAAGGACATGCATGCCGTTTTCGGCGCACTGCACTGGGCGGCATCTGAGCTGGCAGCTGAACCCCTTGAGGTGCTAGTCACATTCACCCCCAGGGTTCGTGCTTAAACCTCAGGGTTTCGCCGTAGTAGGTTTCGCATACGGTTTCGCAGGTTTCGCCTACGGCTTGGAGGTTTCGCAATCACGCGAAACCTCCACCGCCGCTGCCGCCGCGACTGAAGTCTTTGCCGCCGACAGCCATACTTTTGCAGAAAAGTACCACAACCGGCCATGCGAAAGCTCACAGGCCTATCTGAGGACCATCGCACGCTTGCAGCAGTGCTACAACCTGGTTTCCTGCCCGCCTGCCGGAGCCCATCAGTGCTAATCAACTCACTGGGTGTGGTTTAATTA
>JAABUL010001862.1_pt1 | contig 37547 bp, 8 predicted proteins | sample 5559151 | NCBI WGS metagenome assembly JAABUL01 (sample SAMN10711876, study PRJNA513368) | rock metagenome | isolation source: Antarctica rocks | place: Antarctica: Victoria Land, Pudding Butte sud | reverse complement strand
ATTGCATCAACATTTTTAAATTTTTTAAACGTATTAATACGAATATTTGCGACACTAATAGCTCTAGTATACGTATTTTTATTCGCAACTAAAAACAAAATATAAAAGCATAATTTTAAGCTCTTAAGAACAAGATTAAATCTCTTAATCTTTGTCAAAAATATCTTAAATTAAAATATAGATTGTATTATAAAAACGTTTTTTGCAAAAACAAATTAATTAAAATTAAAAATAAAGTTTTTGTTAAACTTAAAACTTATAACGTTAACAACTTCGAATTAATAATACTTAGAGAAAATAGTTTCTCTAATATCTTAAATAACAACTTAAATAACTTTAGCAAATTAAAAAACTAAATATTCTTAATAAGAGTCGCAATTTAATTTAAAAATTGACGCTTATATAAAAGATAATAAAAGAGCTTAAAGTTATATTTAACTTATAAGATAAGATTTTGTTCGTCGAAATTAAGCTTAATTTTAGCGCTATTAACAACAAATTACTTAATAATTAGTAATTTAATTTTCACGTTAAAATTTGTTTAAATTAAGTTTATTTGCTTTTTAATAAACGCTATATTAAAATAATATTGCTTATTAACATCGAAGTCTTTAATAATGTTACGATCCTAGCTCGTTATAGCTAGTATATACTTTATAGAGTAGTTTGTAGCATATAGTACGATTACTTACATACTCAACGACTTAACAAATAAACATTGCTCAATACGCTAGTAAACGAGTTCGACATATTTGATAACGAACAAAGCGAACAAAGCTCAATATGCTTAACAACGAGCAAAGCGAACAAAGCTCGACATGCTTAACAACGAACATGACGAACAAGAAGAATCTTCTTTAGTATATAGATTCTCTAGATACGACTTTTTTATAAATCGTGTTTAACTTATTTATTAAGTTACTCTTTATTATAGATACAAGCTACAAATCTTTATTATTAAGTGATTGCTTACATTATCTAAAGACGTCTACAAATTTCTTTAACAATATTAATCTATTTTAATACTCTAGTCGCCTAGATAGCAACGTAACACTTTGAACACTCTAAGAATGTTTATATTAGATCAACGCGCTTCTATCTTAAACATTAGCTTATCAACATCACGTCAACTCTCTATCGAAAAAAATAACAAAATCAAAATAAATAAATCTAACATTTATTATGAAGATCGCATCGATCTAGAGAATTAACTTATGCAAATAAATATTTATTTTATCTTTTATCTTGTTTTAGCGAACAAAAAAACAATTTTCGCATTAACATTTTTTAAAGAAAGAGTTTAACATTAACTTAAGTTAAACTTACGCAAATACTTGAAAAATTATAACGAAAATTCTTGTGCGATGTTCACAAATTTCGACAACTTTAAAAAAGAGCTTCGAAGAATCTTTAAAACATTTAACGAAAAACAAATTGTAAAAAGAGTGATTTAGCATTTAACTTAACGAATCTTTGCAACAAATTACGTCGCTAGATTTTAAAAATATATTAATTTAATTAAATGAAACGATGTCGCACTTATAACAATGTTTCGACGAAATTTAAAAAACAATCTTAAAGACGAAATTATGCGTAACGAAAAAAGCATTAACGACATGTTTAATCTTATTAAAGTAGTTATTAATTTCGACAACAAATTGTATAAAAAAGCTATAAAAAAAAGATACGATCAATCTTAAGAAAGAGTAAAAATTTTCTTTGAATTAACGATCGAATATTAATAGAGAGAATCTCGTTCTAATTAGAAATACAATAATTTTAATTATCGTAGATTTGCATCTATGTGTTACGTTGCTATCTAGACAACTAGAGTATTAGAATAGATTAATATTGTTAAAGAGATTTGTAGACGTCTTTAAGCAATGCAAGCAATTACTTAATAACAAAATTCTACAACTTGTATCTATAATAGAAAATAATTTAATAAATAAATTGAACACGATTTATAAAAGAATCGTATCTAGGAAATCTATATACTAAAGAAAATTCTTTTTGTTCGTTAAGTTCGTTGTCGAACATGTCGAGTTCTACTCGCTTTGTTCGTTGTTAAATACGTCGAACTTTGTTCGCTTTATTCGTTGTCAAACACGTCGAACTTTGTTCGCTTTGTTCGCTATTAAACATGTTAAACTTATCTATTAACGCGTCGAACAATGCTCGTCTATTAAATCGTTAAACATGCAAATAATTGTGCTATATACTATAGACTACTTTGTAGAGTATATACTAACTATAACGAACTAAGATCGTAACACTATCTTTCTTCTTTAAATCTTTCTCGTCTCGAAAAAGCGAATGCTTACATGTTATGTCTTCTTATTAAAATCGTATTTGTCTTGCTTTTAAAATAGATTATTACGAAACACTTGTTAATTTTGCTTGTGAACGTTGTTGCTACATCAACAAGCTTTGCATTGTTATAAAAGATTTGTCATCTTATCTAAAGTGTTTAAAATGTGTTCGTGCGAACAAATTATATATAAATATGTCGTAAGCTTTCTTAAATTGTATTAGAAAAAATCTATTCTTTAAAGTAGCAAAGAATGAGACTATGTTAATAATTATAATTACGCGATTACTTCGTAATAAGAAAATGCTAAAAGAAGTTAATGCAAAGGCGAAGCGAAAAACATAATGTTTATTGTTTAAAATAAAGAAGTTAAATGTTATTAAATTGTCGAACTATTTTGTTGCGAATGCTTTAGTTAAGATATCTTCTATCATTTAATCTTTCCTTGCTATGTTAGATGATCTTTCGAACGTTAATGAAATTTCTAGATAAAAGCATGACAATCGTCAAGATTGCTAGTTAATTCTTACGTGTTTTTCGTCGTAAAGTACTCTTTTTACTTTACAAAATATTGTTAACTTTGTTGTTCTAGAATTCTCTTAATCTTAAATTGATTTTCTTTCTATAATTTATAATAAAATGTTTTCTATATAGACGTATTTGAGTCAACTAATTTCAACAATAATATATAAAATACTAGAAATACTTTGACGTTCTTAGATAAGTCAAGTTTATAATTAACTAATTTCTTAGTTTTTTTGACGAAAAACGATTCAACTTTGACATGATTTAACTTCTTGCTTAACTTTCTTATCTTAAGATTTTTTGTAAAAAAATATATTTTATTTCTCTTCTTTAGCTAAGATGTCGTTTTTCGTTTTTTGTTTTAATATTTGATTAATCTTTCTTGCATTTTTAAGATGTTGTCGTGTATCTTCTTTAATGTTTCTACTCTTTCGATAACTAATTGCAATGACAAATGTGTGCGCTCTTTTTTGAAGAGATTCGATTCCTTGCTATAGTTGACGAAGAATGAAGTTATTTTAATAATATTCGAAACCTTAGCATTAAGTGCTAATTGTGTCATAAATAAAAGTGATACTTAATTGCTATAAGTATTATTAATGTAATGTCTCAAATATTGTTCTAGACTCTAGTTTGTCCTTTTTATTTAGTCATTTATGATCGAATAATAGACAATAGACATTCGAAGCCTCGTATCTAACATTAAGAGAAGTGTCTTTTAATAGTTAAACGTAAAGAGCTTGTCTTTGTCACTAGTTAGTCTCTTAAGTATATTATGATATCGTATAAATCGATTCAATATAATGTATCTTAGTTGTTCTACAATAAACTTCTTTTTGCATGCGATAATATGTGAGTATTTGATAAGTTTATTAATCATTACTAGTATCGAATTATATTTGTCTTCAATTGCTAGATTCGTCGACTTTAATAACTTAATGATAAAGTTTATCGTAACTTTATTTCATAACGATTCGAATAATTTCTAATATTGAATTTCGTCATAGTTCGCATACGTATCATGTTTATTCTATTAATAGCTAAGATATCGTTTGATGTATGTTTCGACAACTTGTCTCATTTGTGAAAACTAACAATGCTAGCGTAAAAGCTAAAGAGTTTTTGTCACTCTTAAGTGCTTTTGCAATGATTTGTCATAATGCTCTTTTATACATTCGTCGATCTTGTCAATAAATATCTAGAGTTTTCCTTTCTCTATTAGAAATTCTTTCGTATTATCTTGTAGTATTCGTAGTGTAGCATTTAGCTTATACTTGTTTGTTAATAGTGATTCGTCTTTGTTGATCTTAAGTATGTTGTAATTAAACGATTTCTTCGTTTTTATATAATTACTTCTTCTATTAAGTGCGTTTGCTTTATCATTATTTTTGTCTAAAGTATATTGTATTTTAAACTTGTACTATTTAAGTCTTTCTAATTATCGCATTTGTCTTTTGTTAAGCTATTTAATAGTAGTGAAGTGCACAAGATTTTTATAATTTGTAAGAATCGCAAATTTTAATAATTCTTTCGTATATACTTTTCATAACTCTAAGAAGACTACTATAGCGAGTAGTTTCTTATTGTGAACATCATAATTTTGTTTAATTAACAAAAGTTTTCTCGAAAGATATGTTATTAAGTGTTATATGTCTTCATGTCTTTAACTAAAGCATGCATCGATAACTAGATTTAATGCGTTAATTTCAATTCTATTTAACAATCGCAAATTATACATCTTTAGTACTAGCTTCTTTAAGCATTCTAGCTTAAGATTCTAAAATGATTTTTCTTTTGTAAGTTCTTATAACTATAACATATTCTTTTTCGTGAAATTCGTTAATGATATCGCGTTTGCTAAGTAGTTTTTGATGAACTTCTTATTATAATTTATAAAATCTAGAAAGAATTGTATCTCTTTAACATTTATTAATAATTTTTATTTTTTAACTACTTGTAGCTTTTTAAGATTCATGCGTATTTCATGTCGTTTAACGACAAATTTAAGAAAATTAACTTTCTTTTAATGAAATTCGCATTTCTTTAACTTAAAATGTAAATTTTTTATGTTTAAACATTTCAATACTTTGAAAATATAATTAACATGTTCTTTTAAGTTTTTTGAGTAAATTATAATGTCGTTCAAGTATGCTATGACAAATTGATTCAAATATTGTCGTAGTACATTATTAATCATTTTTTGACACGTTGTCAAGATATTCGTAAGTTTAAACGACATTATCGTGTATTTATATAATTTATATCGTGTGCGAAAAGCTATCTTTTACTCTTTCTTTGTTTTTATTCTAATCTAATTGTACGCTTCTTGTAAGTTCAATTTAATAAAGTACTTTGCTTTAAATAGTTAATTCTAAAGTTCGCTAATATTAAATAATAAATATCGATTTTTGATCGTAATATTATTTAGCTTCCAATAATCGACACATAAACGAAAAATTTTATTCTTCTTTAATACAAAGAAAATTAAGTATTTTGTCTATAATTAAGATTTCTTAATGAATTCTTTCTTTTCGTTTTCTACTAAATATTCGCAAAGTACTTCGAGCTTCTTCTTAAATAAAACATATATAAGTTCAAATGTAAGCTACTTGTCTAATTTAAATTTAATTTCATAATTTTACGATTAATGTTTAGAGAGAATCTTTATCGTTTTCTCTTCTTAAAATAGATGCTCTTAATTGTTATATATTTGTAATACGTACTTTAGCGATTTCTTCGTTGTATTAAATAATTCAAAGTTTCTAGAAAATTCGTAATTTTCTTCACTTACTTTAATTTTATAATTTAATTAATCTTTGCTAGTGTTTATTAAGTTAAACTTTGTTAAATCGTTTTTTTGCAAAAATGCAAGTTCGCTACTTGCGATCGATTTTCGACTTAATCTTTTATCTATTATCGAACGTTATTAATGCGTAGATTGGATATAAATTACGTGATCACATTGCGCGAATCTAAGTACTTGTGTATTTTAATTAACTTCTAGATTGTGTTGCTTCAATCAAGACATTTCTAGAACAATATTATAAATAATCATTTCTACTATATTAAAAATTAGTTTCTCGTGATGTTGCTAAATAGCTATCGATAGTAATTTCGTTTCTTTATTCACTTTTTCATTCTTATTAAATAATGAGTTTCCATCTACAATTACTAGATTGTATGCGTCAAACTTCTTTTAAGTAGAGTATTCTTTTCTCTTAACAAAAGCTTTAATCATAAAATTATCTATTGCATCAAAATTGATCATTGCGATAAGTCGATAATTATTGATCTTAACTAATGTGATAAAACATCGTGCGTGTGCTATTAAATTTAATTGCTACTATTGGGCTAACATATTACATTTCTCTAGTATGCTCTTTACTAAAGAATTTGAACTTTTCCTTGTTTTTGTGTTGCGACTTTTGCTTCGAACGCTTGTTTGCGCTAAGCTTTCTTTCTATACTAAATTAATAACTTTAATTTTCTAGAGAATTAATTGACTTCTTCTTTGTCTTCTAAATAAGTTTAATATAAGTCGTTATAGCATTTTATTTAGCTAAGTGTTGCATGTTTCTTTGCTTTCTTTATCTTCTTTTAAGATAAACTTACATTGCTTAATTGTCGTTCGATTTCATCGAAAATATTTCTTTCTATAGTGGCGTCGCTTCCTAGCGCTTCCTCGCATTTATTCACGATTTAATTTATCTTTCTCTTCTTTAATAAGCTAGCTAAAGCGTTAAGGTAATTCGTGATGTTATTTAGGCATTCGTGAAAGTTCTTTTAGTTATACTTATCGTCTAAGTTTATTACTAGATGAAGATATAACGTTCTTGATCGTTGTGCTCTCATAGCTTCATTAAGTATTTGGTTAACTTTTTGCGTAGATGCAAATGCCTTGTCTAATGATGTTTCATCTAGAACTTTCTATAACTAATTTAGATTTTCTATTAGATAGTAGTTGTCGTTCGATTTAATCTCGAGGGTTTTCGCCTTTGTGTCAATTTGCTCCCTAATGTCTTCTTAGCTATTAAGTATTTTTCTTAACATAGCATTGATTTGTCAACGATTCATCAAGTTTCATGATTAATAATCTCTTGCGAAGTGACTTAATTTGTCACATAAATAGCACGTTTTCTAGAATTTGTTACTTTGCTTTTCTCTAGAGTTCTTCTCTTTACGTTGTTAAGTAAAATTTAATTTTATAGATGCAAGCTTACGATAATTAAGATTATTGTACTTCTAATTAAAACAAGATTCTTTCTATCGATATTCGATTATTAATTTAAAGAAAATTCTTGTCTTTTCTTAAAATTGATCGTATCTTTTTTTCATAGCTCTTTCATATAGTTTGTCGTCGAAATTGATAATTACTTCAATAAGATTAAACATGTCGTTAATGCTTTTTTCGTCGCATATAATTTCGTCTTTTAGATTGTTCTTTAAATCTTATTGAAACATTATTATAAGTGCGACATCATTTTATTTGATTAAATTAACATACTTTTGAAATCTAGCGACGTAATTCGTTGCAAAGATTCGTTAAGTTAGATGCTAAATTACTCTTTTTGCAATTTATTTTTCGTTAAATGTTTTAAAGATTCTTCGAAGTTTTCTTTTAAAGTTGTCGAAATTCGTAAACATCGCACAAGAGTTTTCGTCATAATTTTTCAAATATTTGCGTAAGTTTAACTTGAGTCAATGCTAAGCTCTTTCTTTAAAAAATATTAATGCGAAAATTGTCTTTTTGTTCGCTAGAACAAAATAAAAGATAAAATAAATATTTATTTGCATAAGTTAGTTCTCTAAGTCAATGCGATCTCCATAATAGACGTTAGATTTATTTATTCTAATTTTGTCGTTTTCTTCAATAAAGAATCGACGAAATGCTAATGAGCTAGTGTTTAAGATAGAAGCGCGTTGATTTAATATAAACATTCTTAGAATGTTTAAAGTGTTACGTTGCTATCTAGGCGACTAAAGTATTAAAATAAATTAATATTGTTAAAGAAATTTGTAGACGTCTTTAAGCAATGTAAGCAATCACTTAATAACAAAATTTTGCAATTTGTATCTATAATAAAAAGTAACTTAATAAATAAATTAAATACAATTTATAAAAGAATCGTGTCTAGGAAATCTATATACTAAAGAAGATTCTTTTTGTTCGTTAAGTTCGTTGTCGAACATATTAAGTTTTATTCGCTTTGTTCGTTGTCAAATACGTCGAATCTTGTTCGCTTTATTCGTTATCGAACACGTCGAACTTTGCTCACTTTGCTCATTGTTAAACATGTCGAACTCGTCTACTAGCGCGTCGAGCAATGCTTATCTATTAAGTCGTCGAGCATGCAAGTAATCGTGCTATATATTATAGACTACTCTATAGAGTATATATTAGTTGTAACGAACTAGAGTTGTAACACTATAAAACTAAATTTCATTTAACAACGTAAAGAGAAAAACTTTAAGAAAAAGCAAAATAACAAATTCTAAAAAACGTGTTATTTATGTGACAAATCGAGTCACTTCGCAAAAGATTATTAATTACGAAACTTAATAAATCGTCGACAAATCAATGCTATGTTAAGAGAAATATTTAATAGTTAAAACGATATTAAGAAGCAAATTAACATAGAGACGAAAACCCTTAAAACTAGATTAAACGACAACTACTATTTGATAGAAAACTCAAATTAGTTATAAAAAGTTCTAGATAAAACATTATTAAACAAGGCATTCGCATTTACGCAAGAAGTTAATTAAATACTTAATGAAACTATAAGAACACAACGATCAAGAACGTCATATCTTCATCTAATAACAAACTTAAACGACGAATATAATTAAAAGAATTTTCACGAATGTCTAAACAACATTACGAATTATCTTAACGCTTTAGCTAGCTTATTAAGAGAGAAAAAAATAAATTAAATCGTAGATAAATGCGAGAAAGCGCTAGAAAGCGACGCCACTATAAAAAGAGAAATTTTTGATAAAATCGAACGACAACTAAGTAGTGTAAATTTATCTTAAAAGAAAATAAAGAAAGCAAAGAAATATACAACATTTAGTTGAACAAAATATTATAACAATTTATGCTAGACTTATCTAAAAAATAAAAAAGAAGTCAATTAATTCTTTAGAAAGCTAAAGTTATTAATTTAGCATAAGAAGAAAGCTTAGCGCAAGTAGACGTTCGAAGTAGAAGTCGCAACACAAAAACAAAAAAAAGTTCAAATTCTTTAGTAAAAAGCATATTAAAGAAATGCAATATGTTAGCTTAACAATAGCAACTAAATTTAATAGCATATGTACAATGTTTTATCACATCAATTAAAGTTAATGAACGACGACTTATTGCAATGATTAATTCTAATGTAATAAATAATTTTATGATCAAAGCTTTTGTTAAGAGAAAAGAGTATCTTACTTAAAAGAAATCTAACGCATATAATCTAATAATTATAGATGAAAATTCATTACTTAATAAGAATAAAAGAGTAAATAAAGAAACAAAATTATTATTGATAGCTATTTAACAACATTACGAGAAACTAATCTTTAATATAGTAAGAATAATTATTTATAATATTGTTCTAGAAATGTCTTGATTGAAGCAACACAATTTAAAAGTTAATTAAAATATACAAATACTTAAATTTGCGCAATGTGATCACGTAATTCACATTCAACTTGCGCATTAATAACGTTTAATAATAAATAAAAGAACAAATTAAAAATCAATCGCAAGTAGCGAACTTGCATCTTTGCAAAAAAACGATTTAACAAAGTTTAACTTAATATACATTAACAAAGATTAATTAAATTACAAAATCAAAATAAATGAAGAAAATTACGAATTTTCTAGAAGTCTTAAACTATTTAATATAATGAAGAAATCGCTAAAGCACGTATTACGAATATATAACAATTAAGAGCATCTATTTTAAGAAAAAAAAACAATAGAGACTCTCTCTAAACATTAATTGTAAAATCACGAAATTAAACTTAAATTAAACAAGTAGCTTACGTTTAAATCTATATATGTTTTATCTAAGAAAAAGCTCGAAGTACTTCGCAAATACTTAACAAAAAACGAAAAAAAAAAATTCATTAAAAAATCTTAATTATAGACAAGATACTTGATTCTCTTTGTATTAAAAAAGAATAAAATTCTTTATTTATGTGTTAATTATTAAAAGCTAAACAATATTACGATCAAAAATTAATATTTATTACTTAACATTAACGAACTTTAAAATCGACTATTTGAAGCAAAGTATTTTATTAAATTAAATTTACAAAAAGCGTACAATTAGATTAGAATAAAAACAAGAGAAGAATAAAAGATAGCTTTTCGCATACGATATAAATTATATAAATACACAATAATGTCGTTCGAACTTACAAACGTTCTAGCAACGTGTCAAAAAATAATTAATAATATATTACGACAATATTTGAATCGATTTGTCATAGCATACTTGAACGACATTATAATTTACTCAAAATTTTTAAAAAAGTATGTTAATTATATCTTCAAAGTATTAAAATATTTAAACATAAAAAACTTACATTTTAAGTTAAAGAAATGCGAATTTCATTAAAAGAAAGTTAATTTTCTTAAATTTGTCGTTAAACGACACGAAATACGCATGAATTTCAAGAAACTATAAACAATTAAAAAATAAAAATTATTAACAAATGTTAAAGAGATACAATTTTTTTTAAATTTTATAAACTACAACAAAAAGTTCATTAAAAATTACTTAATAAACGTGATATTATTAACAAATTTTACGAAGAAAAATACGTCATAATTATAAGAATTCGTAGAAGAAAAATTATTTTAAAATCTTAAGCTAGAATGCTTAAAGAAATTAATATTAAAAATGTACAATTCGCAATTATTAAATAGAATTAAAATTAACGCATTAAATCTAGTTATTAATGCATGCTTTAATTAGAGATATAAAGATATATAATATTTAATAATATATCTTTCGAAAAAACTCTTATTAATTAAACAAAACTATAATGTTTACGATAAAAAACTACTCGCTATAATAGTCTTCTTAGAATCATGAAAAGTATACATGAAAAAATCATTCGAACTTATAATTCTTACAAATTATAAAAATTTTGTGCACTTTACTACTATTAAGCAACTAAATAAAAAACAAATGCGATAATTAAAGAGACTTGAACAATACAAGTTTAAAATATAATATATTTTAGACAAAAATAATGACAAAGTAGACGCACTTAATAGAAGAAATAATTATATAGAAACGAAGAAATTGTTTAATCACAACATACTTAAGATTAACTAAAATGAATCACTATTAGCAAACAAACATAAATTAAATATTACACTACAAATACTTTAAAATAATATAAAAGAGTTTTTAATAAAGAAAGAAAAACTTCAAATATTTATTAATAAAATTAACGAATATATAAAAGAGTATTATGATAAATCATTGCAAAAGCATCTAGAAGTGACGAAAATTCTTCAATTTTTACGCTAGCATTGTTAGTTCTTATAGATGAGACAAGTTATCGAGATATACATTAAACGATGTCTTAATTATTAATAGAACAAACATGATACATACGCGAGCTATGACGAAATCTAATATTAGAAATTACTTGAATCGTTATAAGATAAAGTCACAATAAACTTTATTATTAAATTGCTTAAATCGACAAATCTAGCAACTAAAAACAAATATAATTCGATACTAGTAATAATTAATAAGTTTATCAAGTACTTACATATTATCGCATGCAAAGAGAAGTTTATCGCAAAACAATTAAAATACATTATATTAAATCGACTTATATAATATTACAATATACTTAAAAGATTAATTAGTAACAAAGATAAACTCTTCACATCTAACTATTAAAAGACGTTTCTCTTAATGTTAGATACAAGACTTTAAATGTCTATTGTCTATCACTTAATTACGAATGATTAAATAGAGAGAACAAACTAGAGTTTTAAGCAATATTTAAGACATTACATTAACAATACTTATAGCAATTAAATATTACTTTTATCTATGACACAATTAGCACTTAATGCTAAGATTTTAAATATTACTAAAATAACTTCATTCTTCGTTAACTATAGTAAGAAATCAAATCTCTTTAAGAAAGAACGCACGCATTTGTTTACGCAATTAATTATTAAAAGAATAACGACATTAAAAAAGATACATGATAACATCTTAAAAATGCAAAAAAAGTTAACTAGATATTAAAACAAAAAACGAAAAACGACATCTTAACTAAAAGAGAGGAATAAAGTATATTTTTTTACAAAAAATCTTAGAATAAAGAAATCAAGCAAAAAATTAAATTATGTTAAAATCGAATCGTTTCTTGTTAAGAAAACTAAAAGATCAATTAATTACAAACTCGACTTATCTAAGAACGCTAAAGTATTTCTAGTATTTCATATATTATTGTTGAAATCAATCGACTCAAATACGTCTATATAAAAAACATTTTATTACAAATTACAAAAAAAAAATTAATTTAAGATTGAGAGAATTTTAGAACAACAAGAACAACAATATCTTATAAAGTGAAAAGAATATTCTACGACGAAAAATACGTAAGAATCAACTAGTAATCTCGACGATTACCATGTTCTTATTTAAAAATTTCATTAACGTTCGAAAGATTATCTAGCATAGCAAGAGAAAATTAAATAATAAAAGATGTTTTAATTAAAGCATTTGCAACAAAACAATTTGACGACTCTATAATATTCGACTTCTTTATATTAGATAATAAACACTATGTTTTTCGCTTCGTTTTTGCATCGACTTTCTTTAGCATTTTCTTATTACGAAGTAATCGCATAATTATAATTATTAATACGATTTTATTCTTTGTCACTTTAGAGAATAAATTTTTTCTAGTATAATTTAAAGAAGCTTATAACATATTTACACACAATTTGTTCGCATAAACACATTTCGAACACTTTAAATAAGATGACGAATCTTTTATAGCAATGCAAGATTTGTTAATACAACAACAACGTTCATAAACGAAATTAACAAATGTTTCGTAATAATTTATTTTAAAGACAAGACAAATACGATTTTAATAAAAAAACATAACATGTAAGCATTCGTTTTTCGAGACAAAAAGATTTGAAGAAGAGAAATAGTGTTACGACTTTAATTCGTTATAGCTAGTATATATTTTACAAAGTAGTCTATAACATATAATACAATTATTTGCATGTTTAATAATTTAACAAGCGAACATTGCTCAATACGCTAATGAGCGAATTCGATATATTTGACAACAAACAAAGCGAACAAAGTTCAACATGTTCGACAACGAACAAAGCGAACAAAGCTCGACATGCTTGACAACGAACATAAAGAACAAGAAGAATTTTCTTTAGTATATAGATTTCCTAGATACGATTTTCTTATAGATTGTGTTCAACTTATTTATTAAGTTATTCTTTATTATAGATACAAGTTGCAAACTCTTGTTATTAAGTGATTGCTTACATTATCTAAAAACGTCTACAAATTTCTTTAACAATATTAATCTATCCTAATACTCTAGTCGCCTAGATAGCAACGTAACAAATAAATTTTTTATAAATAAGAAGTTCGTTAAACTTTATAAGCTTTCTACTATATTGTTTCGAAATTTTATTAAATTGCGTTTAATTAATAACAAATTTATCTCTAATATTATTTATATCGTTTAAGCTATTATTAATCTTAACAAACATATTAATATCTTATAATATTTAATAATTAAACTAGAACGATTTGTAATTATTTTTAATATATTTTAGATTAAGAAACATAATATATAAATTAAAGACAATATACAATTTCTTAAGTTTAATTTTAATTATTGCATAAAACACTACTTGTTAAATTAATAATTATTAGAAATCTTTAACAATTAACGCAAGCAACTAAAACGTTTGTCTTCAAAGTCTTCTAATAAAGTTAATATTTATTAAATAAATATCTTTGCATTTTTAAAGTTTGTTAACAAAGAAAGTTACAAAACAATAATTATTCTATTTAAGCATTTTGTTATACTAGATTAATTAAAGAAAAATAATAAATACTTAACTTGCACTATAAATAACAATGTTACAATAAATGTTGCAATTATAATTTTTAATAATTACAATAAGTTTTATGCAAAATTTAAACAAAAATTTTCTAATTTAAAGTAATTAAAGAAGCAAATTTACTTAAAGTTTAAATACTAAGTTAAATTTTTTAATTTATAAGAAGTTAACAAGTTGTTATTAAATAAAAGCATTAATTATGCTATTAATTTTGTTCTAAAAGCAACTTTTTTAATTAAAAAAATCTATAATATTTCTTGTTAAAAAGAAGAGATTATTAGAGTTTATTTAAATAACATAAAAAACAAAAATTAAATTTGCAACAACATTTTATAGTATATTGTTCTTATTTTTATAATTAAGAAGCTTAATAAGAGTTTGTGCATTTGCGTAAATTATAAAAATTTTAACGCTTTAACAATTAAGAATCGCAATATTTTATTGTTAATTTAAGAAATCTTGCAACAATTATACAAGATTAAGTACTATAACAAGTTTAATATTATTGTTGTCTTTAACAAAATTCGAATACGTTTTAATAATAAACACAAAATAATCTTTATTATTTGTTATAATTTATTTAAATACGTTATAATGTCTTTTAAACTATATAATATCTTAATTATATTTTAATCTTTTATTAATAAGATTTTTAATCTTTATTTAAACAATTTTTGCATTGTTTACATAAATAATATCTTAATTTATAGTAACATTAAGACAAAATATAAGAATTATATAAATAAAGTTCTTGCTAAGCTTTATAACGCAAATCTTTATTTAAATATTAACAAGTATATTTTCTTTATTAAGCAAATTAAATATCTAAATTTAATTATTATTATTAAAGAGATTTAAATAAATTTCGAAAAAATTAAATGTATTTTTAAGTAAAAAACTTCTATTTGCGTACGCGATATACAAGTCTTTCTAGATTTTGTCAATTTTTATCGACAATTTATTTATAATTATTCGAGTTTAATTAAATCTTTATTAGCGCTTAATAAGCTTAAAAACAAAAGTCTTAATTTTTTATAACAATTTAACAATTTTAAAGATCTTGCGTTTCAAGCTTTCAAAAAAGTCTTTATTAATTAATTTATTTTGTATTATTTCGATTTTAATCTAGAGATTTAAATCGAAAGCGATGTTTTTAATTTCGTAATTGTTGTTGTGCTATTACAAATAAACTTAAATAAATTGCTTTATTTAATAATCTACATATTTAAAATTATATTGTTCGCAAAATATAACTACGAAATTTATAATAAAAAGCTATTAATTATTGTTTGCGCTTTCGAGAAGTAGCACTTAAAGTATATCGATACATTTGTTAAACAACTTATTAAAATTATTATCGATTATTGTAATTTAGAGCATTTTATAACTATTAAGCAACTTAATTGTTATTAAGTTCGCTAAATCGAATTTTTGTTTAAATTTAATTTTAAAATTATTTATTAATCAAACGTACTAAGTGTAAAGTTAAACAATCTAATTAAAAGATTGCAAAATTTGCTCTTTAATAACAATAATTTTCGCAATTAGTTTTAACAATAAATAATTTTTAAACAATACAATTTAAGATCGAATATAATTAAAGTTGTTATATTAATTTTGCTATTATTAAGTGTTATTTACAATTTAATAACGAAGTTGATTTATTTGCTTCAAAACTTTATTAAGTTTAAACTAATTATTAACAAAAAAATCGCAAAAGCTTGCAAGAAATTTACTTAAATTTCGTTAATAACTAATAAAGATATAAAATTATTTACGCTTTTATTGTTTACAATATTTGCATTACTTTAATAAGATAAACTTTGCTTTGCTAAATCTCTTTTCTTAATTTTGTTGTTTACTATTGTCGCATTTATAATTTTTTAATCTACAATTTTGTTGTCTTTAATTGTCGATTTTGTTTTTTCTCTTAATATATTTGCTTTATTAACAATTTATTTATTTACATTCGCAATCTTTTTTACAACTTAGTTTTTATTTGTTGTCGCAATTAATTTAATAAAAGAGAAGAAATTGAAGACAAAACTTGATCTCGAAGTTTTTGTTTAACAAATATCGAAAATATATTTATATAACAAAAAGATAAAACAAATTATTTATGTTAAAAAAATTAGTAAACAAAAGATTTTAATTACTTTTCGCAAAATAATTAAACTAAAACTTAAAAACTATATTGTAATTAAATATTTAATAATTAATGCTAAGTATCTATTTGTTCGAAACAAAATATATATATTTCGAAGTACAAATAATATTTTTCGAATCGAAGCAATTAAGTCTTAGTATAAATCGTTAAGTATTAAACATCTAAATCGAACAATTATTTTCGAAAAAGTATAGCGTTACTATTATTGATTTATATTATATTTAAACGTTAAAAAATACGTTAAAAGTTATTTAATTTACAAATATATCAAATTACATTACAAATATAAATATAATTTATTAAAATTTTTGTCTATTCTAGATTGTTATTAACAAAATATATTTTGCGATTTTATTATTTCTTTGTCGTTATATTATTATAAAGAAAAGATTTTTCAATATATTTTAATAATAATTGATAAATTATTTAAGAGTAAGAAGTTTATACTTATAAATTCTTTAAAAATTAAAATTATTATTTAGATTTTTATTAATTTTGTTTGACGCATTAAAAACTTTCTAATTATTATTGTTTTTAATAAAAACACTTAACTTATTGTTTATTTTTAACAACGTTTTTGCAAAAGATTAAGAATCAAATCTAAATTGTTAATTGTATTTTACTTAGAAATCGACAATTAAATCAAAAATATTAATGTTGCTTTTAAATAATATCTTCGAATATACGTGCAATACAATTAAAATAACTAGATTAGTTATCTTGTTATTGTCAAATTTGTCGCAAACAATTACATCAACAAATTTATTAATTTATTATTTTTTTTTGTTATTAAAGACTATTTGTTACGATTAAATCTAAAGTTATTTATAGTTTTTTTTAACAATATTACGTTTAAAGCTTGTTGCAACATAAAAAACATTAATAAGATTGTCAAAAAAATTAAGATTTTACAAAACTTTTTTTAACAAAAACTTATTTAAACTTAAGTTAAATAAATAAAATTTACTAATTACAAATGCGTTGCAATTTTAAAATTTAAAATTAACAATTAAGTTATGCTTAATATTTGAAATATTAAAACAACTTAATTATACAAATCTTTAAAGTATAAAAATACAAATCTTTATAAAATTATTTAAGCAATTAACAATTACGTTTACGAATTAGAATTGCTCGAATTAATAAACATTTATTTAGTATTTTATTTATAATTTTTATCTTTTAACAAAAGCAAGTTTTTGTCAAGTTAACGAATTAAGCTTTTGTTGTTCGCTAATATTGTTAACAATATTAGCGACAATTTCGAATACTATATTAAGAGTATCGAGATATTACAATACAATATATGCAAAAATAACAATAACGTAAATTTAAATCTAATCGTTATTAATTATAAACGCAAAATGCTACAATATTAAATTCTCTTTACAAGCTATACGAACTACAACGATAAATCTAAATAACTAAACTACTTTATAATTAATAATTGTCTTAATTTTGTTGTTAACTTTTATTACAAATATCTAAACGCAACAAGATTTTATTAGATATTTAAGACGTCTTTTAATTAAAAATCTAATAAATAAAATAATTCGTATTTATATATTCTTGCGTTTTATTATTATTAACGTCAAAACGTTGTTTAATATACATCTATAGCTCTTGTCGTTGCATTTAGAATCGATTTCGAAAACGCATTGTTAATATATTACTATTGTTAAAAGTTATTCGTTATATATTTGTAATTAAAATTAAATTTAATATATTATCTTGTTTTTTATTGTATTTAACAAAGATTTTAAAAACGCATTATTAATATATTACTATTATTAAAAGTTAATCGACATATATTCGAGATTTTTGTCGTCGTCTCTATAGTATCTTTGCTAGATATTTTATAATTGTTTTTTTTAAAAATTGTTCGAATTAAGATTAACTTAACATTTCTAAATATACGCACAATTGCGTATAAATTGTTGTTATAACACTTTTACGTTATTTTCTCTTTTTGTGTTGCAAGTTTAGACAAACATATTTAAACATAATTAAAATTCGACAAATTTTAACTTTTTGTCGTTGTTACTTTCTTTATTGTTGTCGATTGTCTTTTAAATTACGTAATTGATCAACTTCTTAAATCTCTTTAAATATAATCGATTTTTTGATTTTCGCGTTACGTAATTTAGAATTCTTTCTTAAAGTTAAAATTAATAATCTTTTGTATTCTTTTTAATTTTTTTACATTCGATGTTTTCTTAAAATTTATTTATTTTTTCTTTTTCTCTTAATTTTGTTGTCGTTTAACAAATTGTTCGAAACTCGATTTTTACTATTTAATAATTGTTCGATATTCAATTTTTATTGTTCGACAATTGTTTGATATTTTATTTCGAACATTAAATTGTATTCGATAGACGTACTTAACATTAATCAAAAATAATTAAAAGTTAATTAGAACATTATTTGTAATATATATGTTCTTTGCTTTGCATATTATTATTTTTTATATATTTTATTTTAAAATTTTCGATTATTTTTCTTTATTTAACAAATTTATTTTTTTGTTTAACGCGTATCAAAAATTTCAATTTTAATTGTTAAAAAATACTTAATATGTATTTAATATTAATCGAAACTTATACTTAACAAGTATTCGAAATTAATTAAAGTTAATTAAAAATATTAATTGAAAAATTTAATATTGCTTTGTCGAAGTTTGCAAAAAAAAAAAAATAATAATAATACAATTTTAAATTAGATAGACTTTGCTCTTTAATTACTCTTCGAGTTTTTGTTCTTTAGTTTCGAATATACTACAAGTAACGTTTAGTATCTTGATACTTATAGTACTTATACTTATTTTCTATATATAGTTAGTTTTGCATAGCTAGTATTCTCGTCAATTAATTACATACTAGTTATTAAAGCTCTAATTCTAACAATTTGTAAAATCGATTTAAAACTTTAGCAAATAAAGAAATTTTGTTCGACTACTATTTGAACTTCTATCTATATACGAGCTATTAATAGCATTAACAAGCGCAATAATTGTATCGATATCTCTAAGCTTTCTAAACGTATCAATACAAATACTTGTAATATTAATAGCTTTAATATACATATCTCTACTTGCAACTAGAAACAAAATATAGAAGCATAACTTTAAGCTTTTAAAAACAAAATTAAGTTTCTTAATCTTTGTCGAAAATGTCTCAAGTTAAAATATAAATTATATTATAGAGATATCTTTTGCAAAAACAAGTTAGTTAAGATTAAAAATAAAGCTTTTGTTAAATTTAAGACTTATAATATTAGCAACTTCGAGCTAACAATATTTAGAAAAAATAGTTTCTTTGATATTTTAAATAACAATTTAGATAACTTTAGCAAGTTAAAAAACTAAATATTCTTAATAAGAGTTGTAGTTCAAGATAGAAGCTAACGTTTATACAAAAAACAATAAAAGAGTTTAAAGTTATATTTAATTTATAAGATAAAATTTTGTTTATTAAAGTCGAACTTAGTTCTAGTGTTATTAACAACAAGTTGCTTAATAATTAACAACTAGATTTTTACGTTAAAATTTGTTTAAATTAAACTTATTTCCTTTTTGACAAACGCTATATTAAGACAATGCTACTTATTAATATCAAAGTCTTTAATAGAGTTTTTAAAAATAGAAAGTTCGTCAAGTTTTATAAGCTTTTTATTATATTGTTTTAAAATTTTATTAAATTGCGTCTAGTTAATAACAAATTTGCTTCTAATATTATTTATATTGCTTAAATTATTGTTAATTTTAGCAAATATATTAATACTTTATAGTGTTTAATAATTAAACTAAAACAATTTATAATTATTTTTGACATATTTTGAATTAAAAAGTATAACGTACAAATTAAAGATAATATACGATTTCTTAAATTTAATTTCGATTATTGTATAAAGTATTGTTTGTTAGATTAATAGTTGTTAGAAATCTTTAGCAATTAACGCAAATAATTAGAACGTTTGTCTTCGAAGTCTTTCGATAAAGTTAATATTTATTAAATAAGTGTTTTTGCATTTTTAAAGCTTATTAATAAAGAAAGTTACAAGATAGTTGTTATGTTATTTGAGCATTTTGTTATGCTAAATTAATTAAAGGAAAACAATAGATATTTAGCTTGTATTATAGGCGACAATATTATAATAAATATTGCAACTATAATTCTTAATAACTATAATAAGTTTTATGCAAAATTTAAGTAAAATTCTTCTAATTTAAAGCAATTAAAGAAGCAAATTTATTCGAAGTTTAAATATTAAGTTAAGCTTTTTAATTTATAGAAAGCTAACAAGTTGTTATTGAATAAAAATATTAATTATGCTATTAATTTTGTTTTAAAAGCAACTTCTTCGATTAAAAAAATCTATAATATCTTTTGTTAAAAAGAAGAGATTATTAGAGTCTATCTAAATAATATAAAAAGCAAAGATTAAATTTGCAACAATATCTTATAATATGTTGTTTTTACTTTTATAGTTAAGAAATCTAATAAGAATTTGCGCGTTTGCGTAGACTATAGAGATTTTAACGCTTTTACAATTAAGAATTGCAATATTTTATTATTAATTTGAGAAATCTTGCAACAATTATGCAAAATTAAGTATTATAACAAGTTTAATATTATTGTTGTCTTTAATAAGATTCGAATATGCTTTAATAATAAATACAAGATAATCTTTATTATTTGTTACAATTTGTTTAAGTACGTTGTAATATCTTTTAAACTATATAATATCTTAATTATATTTTAGTCTTTTATTAATAAAATTCTTAATTTTTATTTAAACAATTTCTATATTATTTACATAAATAATATCTTAATTTATAATAATATTAAGACAAAATATAAAAACTATATAAACAAAGTTCTTGCTAAACTTTATAACGCAAATCTTTATTTAAATATTAACAAATATATTTTCTTTATTAAACAAATTAAATATTTAAATTTAATTATTATTATCGAAGAGATTTGAATAAATTTTGAAAAAATTAAATGTATTTTTAAATAAGAAACTTCTATTTGCGTACGCAATATATAGATTTTTTTAAATTTTGTCAACTTTTATTAACAATTTATTTGTAATTATTTAAGTCTAGTTAAATCTTTGTTAGTATTTAGTAAATTTAAGAACAAGAATCTTAGTTTTCTATAACAATTTAACAATTTTAAAGATCTTGTGTTTTAAGTTTTTAAAAAAATCTTTATTAATTAGTTTATTCTATATTATTTTGATTTCGATCTAGAGATTTAAATTGAAAGCGATGTTTTCGATTTTGTAGTTGTTGCCATATTGTTACAAATAAACTTAGATAAATTGCTCTATTTAATAATTTATATATTTAAAATTATATTGTTCGCAAAGTATAATTACAAAATTTATAACAAAAAGCTATTAATTATTATTTGCGTTTTCGAAAAGTAATACTTAGAGTATATCGATATATTTGTCGAATAATTTATTAAAATTATTATTAATTATTGTAATTTGAAATATTTTATAATTATTAAGCAACTTAATTGTTGTTAAGCTTGCTAAATCGAGTTTCTATTCAAATTTAATTTTAAAATTATCTATTAATTAAATATATTAAACGCAAAGTTAAATAATTTAATTAAAAGATTGTAGAATTTGCTTTTTAATAACAATAATTCTTGCAATTAATTTTAATAATAAACAATTTTTAAACAACACAATTTAAAATTAAATATAGTTAAAGTTGTTATATTAATCTTGCTATTATTAAGTATTATTTACAATTTAGTAACGAAGTTAATTTGTTTGTTTCGAAACTCTATCGAGTTTAAATTAATTATTAACAAAAGAATTGCGAAAGTTTGCAAAAAATTTACTTAAATTTTGCTAATAATTAACAAAGATATAGAATTATTTACGTTTTTATTGTTTGCAATATCTATATTATTTTAATAAGATAAATTTTGCTTTGTTAAATCTTTTTTTTTAGTTTTGTTGCTTGCTATTGTTGTATTTACAATTTTTTAATCTACAATTTCGTTGTCTTTAGCTATTGATTTTATCTTTTTTCTTAATATATTTGTTTTGTTTATAATTTATTTGTCTATATTTGCAATCTCTTTTACAATTTAGTTTTTGCTTACTATTGCAATTAATTTAATAAAAGAGAAGAAATTTAAAACAAAACTTAATTTCGAAGTTTTTGCTTAATAGATATTAAAAATATATTTGTATAACAAAAAAATAAAACAAATTATTTATATTAAAGAAGCTAATAAACAAAAGATTTTAATTATTTTTCGCAAAACAATTAAATTAAAATTCGAAAATTGTATTGTAATTAAATACTTAACAATTAATATTAAGTATTTATTTATTTGAGATAAAATATATGTGTCTTAAAATACAAATAATATTCTTCGAATTAAAGCAATTAAACTTTAATATAAATTGTTAAGTATTAAGCACTTAAATCAAATAGCTACTTTCGAGAAAATATAATATTACTATTATTGATTTATATTGTATTTAGACATCAAAAAATACGTTAAAAGTTGTTCGATTTATAAGTATATCAAATTATATTGCAAATATAAGTACGATCTATTGAAGTTTTTGTCTATTTTAGATTGTTATTAGTAAAATATATTTTGCGACTTTATTATTTTTTTGTTGCTATATTATTATAAAGAAAAGATCTTTTAATATATCTTAATAATAATTAATAAATTATTTAAAAAAAAAAAGTTTATATTTATAGACTCTTTAAAAGTTAAGATTGTTATTTAGATCTTTATTAACTTTGTTTAACGCATTAAGAGCTTTTTAATTATTATTATTTTCAATAGAGATATTTAATTTATTGTTTACTTCTAGCAATATTTTTGCAAAAAATTAAGAATTAAATTTAAATTATTAATTGTATTTTATTTAGAAATCGACAATTAAATCGAAAATATTAATGTTGTTTTTAAGCAATATCTTTGAATATATGTGCAATATAATTAGAATAACTAAATTAGTTATCTTGCTATTGTTAAATTTATCGCAAACAACTATATTAGCAAGTCTATTAATTTATTATTTTTTTTTGCTATTAAAAACTATTTGTTACAATTAAGTTTAAAGTTATCTATAGTTTTTTTTGATAACATTATATTTGAAGCTTGTCGCAATATAAAGAACGTCAATAAAATTGTTAAAAAAATTAGAATTTTGCGAAACTTTCTTTAACAAAAACTTATTTAAACTTAAGTTAAACAAATAAAATTTGCTAATTACAAATGCGTTGCAACTTCGAAATTCAAAATCAATAATTAAGTTATATTTAATATTCGAAATATTAAAACAACTTAATTATACAAGTTTTTAAAGTATAAAAATGCAAATTTTTATAAGATTATTTGAGCAATTAATAATTACGTTTACGAATTAAAATTGTTCGAATCAATAAAAATTTATTTAATATTTTATTTATAGTTTTTATATTTCGACAAAAGCAAGTTTTTGTTAAATTAACAAATTAAGTTTTTGTTGCTTATTAATGTTGTTAACAACATTAATAACAATTTTGAATATTATGTCAAAAATATTAAGATATTACAATACAATATACGCAAAAATAACAATAACGTAAATTTAAATCTAATTATTACTAATTACAAACGCAAAATGCTACAATATTAAATTCTTTTTATAAGTTACACAAACTACAACAATAGATTTAAATAATTAAACTATTTTATAATTAACAATTGTCTTAACTTTGTTGTTAACTTTTATTACGAATATCTAGACGCAACAAGATTTTATTAGATATTTAAGACGTCTTCTAATTAAAAATTTAATAAATAGAATAGTTTACACTTATATGCTTTTGTACTTTATTATTATTGTTGTTAAAACGTCGCTTAATATGCATCTATAATTTTTATTATTACATTTAGAATTGATTTCGAAAACGCATTGTTAATATATTACTATTGTTAAAAGTTACTTGCTATATATTTGTAATTAAAATTAAATTCGATATACTATCTTGTCTCTTGCTATACTTAACAAGGATTTCGAAAACGCATTATTGATGCATTACTATTGTTAAAAGTTAGTCGATATATACTCGAGATTTTTGTCGTCGCCTCTATAGTGCTTTTGCTAAATATTTTATAATTGTTTCTTCTAAAGATTTTTCAAATCAAAATTGACTTAACATTTCTAAATATACGCACGATTACGTATAAATTGCTATTAAGATATTTTTACGTTATTTTCTCTCTTTCTATTGTAGATTTAGATAAACGTGTTCGAACATAGTTAAAATTCGACAAATTTTAACTTTTTGTTGTTGTTATCTCTTTTGTTGTTATCGATTCTTTTTTTAGATTACGTAATTAATTAATCTCTCAAATCTTCTTAAATGTAATCGATTTCTTAATTTTCGCGTTACGTAATTCAAACTCTTCTTTAAGATTAAAATTAATAATCTTTTGTATCTTTTTTAATTTTTCTATATTTGATGTTTTCTTAAAATTTATTTATCTCTTTTTCTTTTTTTAATCTTGTTGTTGTTTAACAAATTACTCGAAACTCGATTTCTACTACTTGACAATTATTTAATACTTGATTTTCGTTGCTTAACAATAGCTCGATATTTTATTTTAAGTATTAGATTATATTCGATAGATATACTTAATATTAATCGAAAGTAGTTAAGAATTAACTAAAACATTATTTGTAATATATATATTCTTTGCTTTGCATATTATTGTTTTTTGTATATTTTATTTCAAAATTTTCGATTTTTTTTTATTCGACAAATTAATTTTTTTGTTCGACACGTATCGAAAATTTTAGTTTTGATTGTTAAGTAATACTTAATATATACTTAATATTAATCGAAGCTTGTATTCGACAAGCACTCAAAATCAACTAAAGTTAATTGAAAATATTAATTGAAAAACTTAATATCGCTTTGTCGAAGCTCGCAAATAAAAAAAAAGAATAGTATTACAATTTTAGATTAAACAAAATTTGTTCTTCAATTATTTTTCGAGTCTTTGCTCTCTAGTTTTAAGTATACTATAAGTAATGTCTAGCGTCTTAGCACTTATAGTACTTATACTTATTTTCTATATATAGTTAGTTCTGCATAGCTAGTATTCTTGTTAATTAACTATATACTAGCTATCAAAGCTCTAATCCTAACATAAATCTTGTTAATATTAATTTTCAAATTGTAATATAACAAATATATAAAAAAAGTATTTAAATTAAATTATTCTATATTATAGAATAAAAAGATATCTCGATATTAAAAATAGTAGTAACTCTATTGTTCGAGTTTTAGAACGCAATTGTTAATATTCTTAATATTAATATTAAATTATTGCTTAATTGTAGTCTCAAATAAAATACAACAAAAGTATAGATTGTCTTTTTTATTAAATTTAATTAACTATATTTTGTACAATTATACTATAATATAGTTAAAATAAATTGCTAAATAAATTAATTTATCTTTAAAATATATTTTGAATTTAAATATATATTTTGTATTAAAAATAATTATAGTAAAGATCTTTTTATTAATTACAAACAAATAGTTGTTATATTAATTAAAAATTAACAAATTAATAATTAAGATTTTTTTAATTCAATTATTTGTCTTTTAGTTATAGCAAATATAGTTTATAATATTATATTTTAACTTAAAAATATAAAAGAAACAAAAAAATATTATAGTTTTGTTTTTACAAATTTTAGCAAAAATCGAAAAATTATTATTGCTAAAATTTTTGCTATCGAAAATAATTTATTTTTTTGAATAATTCTATTTGTAAAAATATTAGAACAAAATTAATTTAATACAAATTGCAATTTTTTTTTTATTAGCTTTTAAATAAAAGTAGTTTTGTTCTAAGTTTTTAATAAAATTTTCTTTCTATTATTAAGTATTTTTTTGTTATTTTTCTTGTTTTTAACAATTTTTTGAAATATAATTTTAAGTTTTTTTGTATATTTAATAAATAGAAAACTTTTTTTCAAATTTTTAATCAATTTATTAAAGTTCTTTTCTATAAAAATAATTAATATTTAATTGACAAACAAAATTGACAAATTAAAAAGAAAATTTGTCGAAATAATAATTGTTTTAATAAGAATTTGTCGATTAAAAATTATAGAAAAATTTAGAAATATTAAAGTTTTTGCAATATTAAAAGACGCAAAACTCTTATTAACAATTAAAAATATTAAATTTTCGACAATATATAAAAATATCGATTTTTTAACAATATTAATTGACTCGATTTCTAAAGAAAAACTGTTTTTATTTATAATAAAAAAATATATTAGAGAAAAACAAATATAAAATAAAATTTCGATTTTTGTAATTAAAAAAATATAGTTAAATACAAAAAAGTATAGAAAAGCACAAAAAAGCTATTCTTTGCTTAAAAAAAATTAATAGACAAAAGAATTTATTTTTTAAAAAAATCTTTTAGTAAAAAATATAAATAATTAAGTATCAAATTAAGTAATAATAATAAATATATAAAATTTGCAAAGTTAACAATACTACGTAGTAAATAAATAAAAACAATATTTTTTAAATAAATAAATTTTATAAATATTAAAAATATTGCTATTTAATAATAAATATTATTTTTCGAAAATACAATACAAATATTTTTTTACTTGTTAACTAATTAGCAATTTTAAGACAAATTGCAAATAATAATAAGTAAATAATAAAAAAATATTATATATCTTTATTCTAATAGTTATTTTTAAATAAGAAATTGTTATATTAAACTTTCAATTATTAATATATTTTGTTAATTGTTTTTTTATTTTTAAATCTTTATTTTTATTCTTTTTTTTGTAGACAAAACTTCTTTTTAATTATAAACAACAAAATAAATATAGAACTTGCTATTGTATCTATTAACTTATATATTAGTTTTTAATATTTAACAAAATTTATAGTTAATTGTAGTTAATATAATATTATAAAAGAAACAAATAATTAAATTTTATTGTTTAAAACTAAAAAAAAAACAATATAAAACAATTGTTAAATACTTTAGTTATATTAATAAATATATAGAAGTTGTCAAAAAAATAATAAAAAAAATCTAAGTATTACTAAAGTATTAAAAACTATAAAATATAATTTATTAAAACAAGCGCAAAATACTTGCAAACTTAGAAATATTTGTTTTAAAATTTTTTTAATATAGTTAAGAGCAATAATACAAAAAATACAAAAAAAAAATTTATTTATTCGAAAATTCTAAAATAAAACAATAATTAATTAAGATTTTAATAGATTTTTAGAAAACAATATTGTATAAATAATTTAAGCTACTAAAAGAATTTTAAATATAAATCAAATATATAAATTTTTAAATCGAATTATTTTTTAATATTTGTATTGCAATATTAGAAATTAAGAATTAAAAAAACTAGTTATCTTAAATAATTAAAAAGAAATTGTTAATATATCGAATTATAAAATAGTATTATTTTTTAAAAGTTTTGCGTTAACTTTTTTCGACTTATAGATTTATAAATTTAATTAAATTAAACTAAATATTTTCGATATATTTAGAAATCAAAAAACTAAAATTATTAAGAGCAATATCTCGATATTAATAATAGTAACAATTTTATCGAAAAATTAAACAAAAATTTGCAAAAAAAGATATCGAAAATCGATATTATTATATTAAGAAATAAATTTAATATTAAAGTAAACAACAAACAATATATTAAATAACAAACAAAAATTCTTATAAACTAAAAAACTTACAAATTAAATACAAACTTTAAATTTTATTAAAAAGCAATATTAATATTGCAATATTAATTAAGTATTAACAAATTATATAAAAAAATTAACAACAAAAAAAGCAAATATATATATAAAAAAACAATATTTTAGAATTGTTTGTTTGCTACTAAAATTATTGTCGACTAAATATTTTAAATATATATATTTTAGTTATCTTTGCAATATTGTTAAATTTGTAAATCTTATAAATAGTAGAGCAAATATAATAGTTATAATTATTAAAACTTGTTTTATTAAAGTATATAACAAATATTATATACTAAATTTGCTAAAGTATTAAAATTCGAATTAATAAAAAATAACAAATTAATAGAAAAATAAAATAAATAATTTAAAAATCTTTAAATATATTGTCGAAAAATCTACTCTTTTAATAGAGTATAATAAAAATATAATTAAAATAATTGTTTTTAAAATTGCAAATACTAAAATATAAAAAAACTAAAATCGAAATAAAAATATAGTTGCGTTATAGATATTCAAATAACTCTAAAATAATATTGTTAACAAAAATAATTAAAAATTCGAAATTAAAGATTTAATTAATATTAAATACAATATATATTTTTATTATTTTAGTACTTGTAATAGAAAATTAAATTTAAAATAATTTCGCAATATATTTTACTTTTTTATATAGCAAATTATTTGTATTAATCTTTTATACTAATTTCTTTATATAATATTGTATTTAAATTGCAATTGTTGTTTTATATTTTATCTCTATTATATTAAGTATATTTGCAAGAATAATAATACTTATTTTTTCTATATTAATATTAATATTTCAAAATATATCGAGTTTAATAAGAAAAAAAATATTATTTCAAATTTCAAATTTCTTAATTAAGAATTCAAAAAGAGTTGTACTTTAATTATTGAAATTTTTTATTAAAAGATTCTATCTTAATAGTTTAATATAATAAAAAGAGATAATATATTAGTTAATATTAAAAAAATATATATTTATAGTTTTAAAAATATAGCAATATAGAAACAAATCAATTTTGCAAAATATAAAAATTCAAAATCTATTATTTGCAATTGCAAAAATATTTGTATAATAAAATTAAAAATTGTGCATAATTCTATTATAAAAGATAAAAAAAATTGTTTAAAAATAGTTTTATTCTAATATATAGCAATTTAGTTCAACAACAAATTGCTTAACAATATAGAATTAAAAAATATAAATTAATTTATAATTTATTATATTTAGCAAATTGTTTCTATTCTATTAATATTTAAAAAATTTAATTAATATAATTAAGTTAAAGATAGATTTTTTGTATTTATTTAATTTATTTTAAGAAATTCTATTAGTAATATTTTAATTTGTAAAACAAATTGAAACAATTTGCAAATTAAAATCGAAATTAATATTTTACTAAATAGCAACTATATTGCAACTTAAAAAATTATTAATTATTAGCAAATTAATTTTTTTTAAATATTTAAAAATACTTGAATATTTGTTGTATAAATAGAAAGACAAACTTATTTTTTTAACAATTTTTTTAAAAAATAAAATAGGAGTTTGCAAATAAAAATTAATTAAGTTTTGCAAAATTTGTTTTTGTATTAAAATTGAAGTAATTATACAATAAAAACAAAATTGCTTTTGAAAAAAAATAGAGAAAAAAAAAAGTAAATATTAATTAATAAATTAAGAATTCGATAAAATCTAGTTGCTAATTAAATAATTAAAAATATACAACATATCTTTATTACTTCAAGAGTCTAATTTCTTTAATAACAAACTTATTTTTGCTTGTACAATTAATTAATTTGCACAAAATCTTTTTTTTAAATATAAATAATAATTCTACTTTACTATTTATTGCAATTAAAGTAGTTATTTGCTATAGATAGTTGTCTTATATATTTGTTTTCTCTTTTTCTATTTAATTCGAGTTTGTTTTTGTTGTTGTTCTTTTTTTAACTATTTATTATTGCAATTTAAGTTTATTTTGTCGAGTTTTATTAATTTGTTTTTCGATATTTATAATTCGAAAACAATTTTTTTTCTGTTTGTTATTAAGAATTAAAAGAAAATAATTTAAACAAAATAATATAGATAAATAGTTTGTTTAATAAGTAGCAATAGACTCTATTTAACTATCTTTAGAGTCTTATTTGTTTTCGAAAAAACAAAATTCTTAAAAAGAAATATTAAAGCTTTCTTAATTATATCTATAATAAAATAATTAATTACAAGAATTTTCTATTAATACTAGAAAATTGTAAAAAGCAATTTATATATTAATACAATTAAAATTAAACTATTAATAATCTTTGCAAAGAAATTTAAGTACTAATTAAAGATTTGTTATTTAATTTATTTTAAAAATCTATTATTAATCTTAATTAAACTTTACTTGTTAAACTTAAAAATACAAAAAAAAAAAAAAAAATTGTAACTTCTTATTAACAAAATATTATTGTTGCAATTATTTACTAAAACTCGAATACAATAAAATCTAAAAATATAATTAATTAACAATTAATTATATTTTTTGTTCTATCTTATCTATTATATTTAAAATTGTTTTTTAATTTTTAAATTATTTTTGCACTTTATTTGTAATAGAATAAAGCAAAACAAAAAGTAATAAACTTGCTATATTTGTTTAGCTTAACAATATTCTATAAAACTATACAAAATTAATTAAACAAACTAATTAGTTTCTTAAAAATATATTTAATTATAATAGAAAAACTTTTTACAACAATTTTAATTTATAATAATCTTAAGTTTTCAAAAGATTAAAAAAATAAAAAAAATAAAAAAATTTAAAAATTTCGAATAATTATATTTGCTATAATAATTAAATTTTAAAATTTCAATATTATATCTCTTTTTTGTTATATATAGAATTCGAAAAAGTATCTATTATTAACAATAACTATTGCTCTAATTTTAATTAATAAAAGTCTTAATATTAAAATATAATATATTCTTTTTTATTTTATATATATTATATCTAATTTAATAAGATTTAAATTTTCTATATTAAAAGCGCTATTTAAAAATTCTTTTAATTGTTAAAGTATATTAATATAATTTTTTTTTAAATTGTATCTATACTTAAGTTTAATATACTAAAATTGTATAAAATAAAACTGTATTCTATAATATTAATCTATAAAAATAAAAATACAACAATTAACAATATTTTTATAATTAAAGATTTTTATCTTAAGCAATTAGAAATTAATTTAAACAATTTTGTTTACAATTAATATATATATTTTATTACAAATAATTTTAAAATATATAAGTATATAAAAGAGATAATTTGTTTTTAAAGATATATTGTATAACTTTAATTGTACTTAAATTACAATTATTTAAATAAATTAATTTTTTTTGCTTTTTGTTACTTAATAAAAACACAATATTTTAAGAAAATATTTTTTGCAATATATTTAATATTATCTCTTTTAATAATTAATAAAATCGACAAGATATTTGCAATATTTAAGAAGATTCTATATTAAAGACATTTCTATTTTAAGATTTTTTACTTAATATATTAATTCTATTTTTTTTACTATTTGTAGTAGATCTTTGTTTAATACTTTTTTGTTTTCTTTTTGTAAACAATATTTTAAATATATTGTTTAGTAGTTATTTTGCTTTTTGTATTTTATACTTTGTTAAAGTGGAATTAATAAACAAAAGTATTTTAGTATTTTTTGTATTAATTATATTTTTGTCTCTTTTTATTTCTTTTTATTTCTAATATTATTTTTTTATTGTTTTTATCTAATATTTAATCTTGTTTTAGAATATTTAGAATTTCGATACTATATTTTAATAATATATTTCAAATATTGTCGAGTTTGCGTTTTAGATTTTTGTTGTTAATAATTAAATATTTTTAAATATTAAAAGTTTTTAATATTATATTTGATATTATTAAGTTAAGATAAATTGTAGAAAAAAACTTCTAAAAATATTTGTTGTTTTGCGTTTTTTTTATTTCTTTAGCTAATGTTTTAATCAGAGATACTTAGATTTGTTTTTTTTTTGCTTCAAATTTAATTTCTTATATTAATTAGTCGAATTTTTTTTTGAAATAACAGATTAAGCAGTATAGATTTAATTAAAATTTTTTAAATATTAATAATATTATATTGTTTAGATCTTGATTAGTAAAAAATTTTAATTCGATTTTATAATAGCAATTACTTTTTTTCTTTAATATAGAATTGATTAATTTTTATATATTTTAGAATATATTACGTTTTTAATCTACTATTTTTGTTATCTATTTTTTAAATTTAAATTTCTCTGTCTCTATTAGATCTTTTTGCTTATTATTATTTTTGTAGTTTACAAAATTTTGCTTTTTTGCAATAGACTTCTTTATTAATATTTAATTTAGTATATTTTTTTTACTTTAAATATTCTTATATTATTTTAAAAATAAAAAAATAAAATATATTAGTTTTTTGTTATATCGATTTGCTTTATTAAGTTGTTAATATATCTTTACAATAGACCAAAAAAAAATTTAAATATAGATTTTTTAAATATCTAAATTGTTAACATTTAATCTAGACTAATTGCGTCGAGTCGATTAATCGAGTTCGAATCGATTAATCGATTCGAATCTTGGCGATTTAAGTTAACTCGACTCGAAAGTTTTGACAAATCGATTTCTAAAGTTGAAATCGAAAATCGAGTTGAGTCGAGTTGATTTCTAGAGTTAAAATCGAAAATTAATTTGAAAAAATCGATTCGAATTGTTAAGAGATAAAGTTATTTAATAACAAATTTAATAAACAAAAATTAGATTTTAAATCTTATTATTTTTTTATTTAAATATTCTATAGTAATGTAGTAAAGTAATATATATAAACTATTTAATATTTATATAGTAAATAGATTACAACTATTATAGTCTCTCGATAAACTTCGATTCTATTTTTATCGAAAAGTGTATAATAATATATTTAGATAATATATTTAAACTTATTAATACTATTAACTAGTTCGAGATCTTTACAATCTTATAATTAATTTTATTCTTAGCATTATTATTATTATCTTTACTCTTGTTATTATTATTATTGTTTTTGTATTTTGTATCTTTATATTTGTTATTTATTATTTTCGCATTATTTTTTGTCTTCTTTTATCTTATTTTTACTTTATTTTTACTAATTTTAATCAAGTTTTTAGTATTGTTATTTGTCGATTTTAAAGAATTAGATATTTTGCAATTTGTAGCGTTTTTATTGTTTGCAAAAGTATTTTTGAATTTTTCAAATTTGTTAATTGTATTTGAATTGTGCGCTTTTTTTTAACTTATTAAACTCTCTATAATATAAAATGCGTTGTTAAATTATTTCGATAATTAATATTATATATTTAATTATATTTTTGCTCAATTTGGACTAATTAAAATTAGTTATTTTATTTATATTAGACTTTATATATATTTAAATATTAAGAGATTGTATTGTGTCTATATTTTTACTTTTTAAAATTGTTTGTATAGCAATTGTATTAATTTTAGTTTGTTTTGCAATATTTTTGTCTTTAATCTTTTTTATTAGTTTAATCTTAAAGTATTGCGCTACAATATAATTAGCTCTTTGAATATATATATATTATCTAAATATATTATTATATAGTTCTTTTTCTACTCTTTTATTAGCTACTATATTTTTGACGTTTTCTTCTATATTAATTTGAATTTGTTTAGAGACTTCTTTGAAAACAATTGTTGCTTACAACTTAATTAGATATCTGTAAAGTATTATACAATTGATATTTTGCTTTTTGTAAAGTAGCTTTTTATCTTTAATCTATATTGTAGCACAATTTCTATTAACAATAGTTTGCAAAAGAGTTAATAAAATAGATATTTTGCGCTTTGAATTAGTCTTAAAAATAATATATATAAATAATATAAAACAAGTCTTTTACTTAATAGTATTGTATTAACTACTTAGCAATATTTAAATATTTAAATAAGAAAAAATTCGATCTTAAAAAATCTATTTTTTTGATTAGTTTTAATAATAATATATGCAAATAATACAAAATAAACTTGTATATCGACTATATAAATTAAGACAATAGATAGTATTAAATATATTAATTAATATATAGTATTTAAATAGAAAAGTTGTTGCAACTATAAGATAAATTTACGCGCTTAATATTAAAATTAAAGTTTAAATATTACTTTTATTTAATATTATTACAATTGAAAATTATTATCTTTATTATATCAATTATCGCATAATATATACTTTTTAACTATTAAAATCGAATACAAATACGCATATTTGTTGCGCATTACTTTATTATATTATCTATCAAATTCTTAATTGCAAAATTTGTTAATTCTTGCATTTTATATTGTTAATTCTTTTATTTAGTATTAAAAATTCTCAATTTAACAATATATTTTGCTCTAAAACTCTAATAACTCGAATTAAACAAATTAATAATATATTTGAATAATATATTTAATATGTTATATATTGCTAATATATTTAATTTAGCTTGTAAAATAGTAAGCAAAAAATTGCGAAAAAATATAACAACGCAAATTAATTGTAACAAAGAAAAGAAATCGATTAAGATAGCTTTTAATATGCAAAAAATAATGTAAAAAGATAATATATTAAATTATTATTAACTAAGTGTTTGTAATATAAAAGAAGCGCAAATACAAATTTAAAATAATAGCTTTATATAAAATTCGCAAGTACTAGAAAATTAATAATTTGTTAATTTCGAAAATATTCTTTGCAAAATTAATTCGAGAAATCTTGCAAAATAAAGCTATTAGCAAAAAAAACAATAAAAAATATCGAATTTAAATATTAATCTTATTAGATTTTTAAAAGATTATTAAGAGTTTTATAATTAACTTCTTCTTTAATAAATATATTATTTATTTGTATTATTATTGTTTCTATATAGTATATATTGATATTTTGCTTTATATATTTAGATAGTAATTTTCTTGCTATTTATATTAATTGTAAAACTATTAAGTCTAAGAATTTGTAATTGTTGAAACAATTAATACAAAATTTGAGACTTTACTATAGTAAGTAGTAATAAAATTAATATTTAAATATTTTTGTTATATTGGAATTTAAAATAGTTAGCAAGAAATTAAAAATTTAAGCTATTTTATTTATTGTATTTTATTATTTGTATTATTTTGTTATATTATCTATTAAACGTATTATCTTGCTATATATATTTTTTTATTTTTTTCTATCAAATATAATAATCAAAAAGTATATTATAATTATATATTTAAATTATCTAGATAATTAGAGTTAAATTATTAATTTAATTTCTCTAATTAAAGAGCTTAACAATCTTGTTTTATATAATCTTATAGAAAATTGCACAAAAAGAAAATTATTATATCTTAAAAGAGATTCGAATCTTTGTTTTTTTAATTTTTTGTGCTAATAATATACAATCTACAATATAATCTTTAATAGTATTATAATACTATCTTAAACAATATTATAAATTGCGTATTATTATTATAAAAAACTAAATATACTATTATTAAGTTATCGAGACTTAATTATTTAATATTATTATATTTAAATATATATAGATATTAGAGATAATATAATTATTAAAAAGTCAAATATATTAATTTAATACAATATTAAGTCTCTAGTTATTTTGTATATATTATCTATCTATATTATTGCTAATAATATTTGTTTATTTATAACAATATTATAAATATAAAATCTTTCGTACAATAATCTAGCTATAAATAAATTTTACTCAAAACAATTTCGAACTTTATTCGAAAAAAATTCTTATTTCTATTAACTCATTAATTATTATCTTGTACTCTACAATATATATTTTATAATTCGACAATAATTTTCTTTAAATTCAAATCTATAGTATAATTATAGTACTTAATTATTATAATTTGCTTAATTGTTTGCAAACTTATTTAAGATCGATTTTATCAATATATTCTTCAAACAAAACTAAAAGTTTGTTCAATATCTACTAATAGTATTAAATAAGAAAGAATATCTTTAGTTATTTGCGTTAATTTAGAATAGTTCGAAGCATTATTTTTTTAATATTTTTATGTTAAATATTTATTCTTTATAATATTAACGCAAAAATATCGATTGTTTTTGTTTTAAGTCGAACAAAAATATTAAGATTGTCGAAATAAGAATCTTACAATATTTGCGTTAAACTATAAAAAAAGTTAACTAAAAATTAAATATATTATTATATTGTATTATCTTTTTAACAATATTTGCTCTTTGTGTTTTTGCTCTTAAAGCAATAGCTAAATTATAGTAACGTCAAAAATAGACTTTAAATTTTGTCTAATATTTTGTCTTGTAATTTATAGAACTATTATTATTCTTTTTATTCTATATTTTGTAAAGACTTAATTTTTGTGTAAAATTTAAAATATTAACAAAATTGTATAATATTTTATTAAGTTCTTTTATTTTCGAATAATATTTAACAAGCTTTGTCGAAGCTTTTTTACAAGCTTTTAATATAATCTTTCTTAAAAAACAACTACAATTTGTTATAGTTTTTTTTATATAATTAAGATAATTAAATATTGTATCGAATACTTAAAATCTCAAATAAATATTAGTATTAGTTGTTCGAGAAACTATAAGAATATATTTATAGAAAGAATTTAATATATTGTTAAGCAATTAAATTAATTGCTATTTGCTTTCGTCTAGTCGAATACGCTAAATTTTTTGATTTTTTAGACATTTTTCTATCTAAAGATTAATATAGTTACGTAGTTAATATATACGACAAAGTATTAAATAGATAGAATTTCAACAAATGCAAATATCTTGTATCAATTTTCGAGATTTTTTATTTTTTTGCTCTTAAAAGACTCTAAAACAAATTAAGCGCTAAAACAAGTTATTAATAGCAACAATAAGAGCGCAAATCTAAATAAGATTTAGCAAATATATTATTTTTTTGCATTACTATACAAACAAATATCTTTTTAATTATAATAGATAAGTTTGTACTTTTTGCAATATCTTAAACTTGTTTATTCTCTAATTAAAAAACAATATTGTTAACAATTGCTTTTAATTTAAGAGTTACAATAAAGTTTTAAGCTATCAAATTAATAATATAAATTAAATAAGAAATAGAATTTTGTTGTCTATTTTATTAAGATTCTTGTTAATTTAAGACTTTATTAAGTTTGTCTTTAAAAGTACTATTATTGCTTGTATTATTAGTAACAATTTTAAAAAGTTTGTTTTTAATTTTAAAGAATTTTAATATCTTTATAAGCTTTAATATTAATTGTTAATTTGTATATTCGATATTAAGAGAATTAAATTTAATAAGATATTCGCGATATTAAAATGTAATATCAATTCAATATATTAATACTTTAAGATAGACAATTCTTTAAGAACTAAATTATGTATCTAAAGCAATAAAAATATATTAAATTTTTTTTAGATCTAATTTGATTTTGTTACAAATTTGATCGAAATTTGTAAAAATTAATTTCGGTTGCGCAATACAACGACAACA
>JAABUL010001861.1_pt1 | contig 37556 bp, 3 predicted proteins | sample 5559151 | NCBI WGS metagenome assembly JAABUL01 (sample SAMN10711876, study PRJNA513368) | rock metagenome | isolation source: Antarctica rocks | place: Antarctica: Victoria Land, Pudding Butte sud | reverse complement strand
AATCTCGAAAATATTCGTTTTTGTATCGATTTGCTTTCTAATATTGTTTTGACTATCGAATATCTCTTTTAATATAATATTAATTTGTTAGCAATTTATTAAGTTTCGTAATTGGCAATCTCTTGCAAAGTAATTCGATTTGTTATATAAATAGCATGTTTTTTGAGATTTGTTATCTTGCTTTTCTCTAGAGTTTTTTTTTTTATATTATTGAGTAAAATTCAATTCTATAGATGCAAATTTACAATAATTGAAATTACTATATTTCTAATTAGAACAAGATTTTTTTTGCTAATATTCGATTACTAGTTCGAAAAAGATTTCTACTTTTTTTCGAAATTAATTGTATCTTTTTTTATAGCTTTTTTATATAGTTTGTTGTCGAGATCGATAGCTACTTCGATAAAATCAAACATGTTGCTAAGAATTCTTTTATTATATATAATTTTGTTTTTTAGATTGTTCTTGAAATCTTGTCGAAACATTGTTATAAATACAATATCGTTTTACTCGATTAGATTGACATATTTTTAAAATCTAGTTGTATAGTTTGCTGCAAAAATTCGTTAAGTTAGATACTAAATTACTTTTTTTGCAATCTATTTTTTGTTAAACGTTTCAAAGATTCTTCGAAGCTCTCTTTTGAAGTTGTCGAAGTTTGTAAATATTGCACAAGAATTTTTGTTATAGTTTTTTAGATACTTGCGTAAGTTTGACTTGAGTTAATACTAGACTCTTTTTTTGAGAAATATTGATGCAAAAATTGTTTTCTGATTTGCTAAAACAGAATAGAAAATAAAATAGATATCTATCTATATAAATTAGTTCTTTAGATCGGTACAATTTCTATAGTAGATATTGAGCTTGTTGATTCTGATCTTGTTATCTCTTATAATCGATAATTGACGTAATACTAATAAACTAGTGCTCGAAATAGAGGCGCGTTGATTTGATATAGATATTTTTAAAATATTTAAAGTGTTACGCTGCTATCTAGACGACTAGAGTATCAGAGTAGATTAATACTTTTGAAAAAATTTGTAGACGTCTTCAGACAATGCAAACAATTACTTGGTAACAAGAGTTTGCAACTTAAGTAGTTGTAACAATAAGTCAAGACTTATTATAAGTTGAACACAATTTATAAGAGAGTTGTGTTCTAGAAAATCTATATATTTAGAAGATTGTTTTTGCTCTTTTGACTTTTCTAATAGAGCTATAGAGCAATGTTATCTTTGCTCTTCTAAAGAAGCAGAAAGAGCAATCTCTTCTTGCTCTTCTGATAGAGCTAGTAGAGCATATGCGGATATCCGTGCTTGGTTCTACTTCTCTGCATATCTTATATATCGCTAGACTTGTAACAATTATATTTTTATTGTTTATGCAAAAGAAAATAATGCTAAGCTATTAAATATAAGAATTTATTATTATACAATAATTTTTATAACAAAGCGTAAATATATCTTAAATGTATTTTTGTAAATATTAATTAATTTTTTAAAAATATTTTAGCATTTAAACAATTGTTTATTTACAATTTACTTAATATTTATTGTATTAATAATTAACTCAAATATTGTTATCTAGTTTTTGCTAAAATAATAATTAACTATTTGAAACAAATTCTTGTTATAAATATTAAGCAAAATATTTATTACTTAATTTGTATAATGTTGTTAAATTATCAAAAAAATATTATAAAAATATAAAAGACTTAAATGTATTAAAATACAAAAACGCAAATAAATAAATAAAATTAATATATAGTTAATTAAACTAACAAGAACTATATATACAATATTAAGAATTTCGCTTAGAATTTTTCTTATATTAATATATATATTATTATAATAATAAACTCTTTTTATTAATTAAAGAAGAGCATTTTTATAAATTTTATTTAATAATTGAAAAAGATTCTTAAGAAAATTGTTCGAAAAAATCGAACAATAATTAAGTATATATAAATCGAAAAAATTATTAGCAAAACAAATGTTGTTTTTTAGCTTAATTAAAGATTTTGAGCAATTTCTTTTGTTTACGAGTTGCGCATTTTTACTTATTTTAACAATGTTAAACAATAAACAAACAACAAGCAAAGTGCTATTATATAATAGCTAATAATTATTATAACGTCTTTGCTACTTAAGTTGATTTCAAAGATATTATAAATTACAATTGCAATATTAAATTTTATTAAATTTACTACATATAGCTCTTACAACAAAAATACGCTAAAATATTTAAATTCTGCGCAAAGTTTAATTAATATATTTAAAACAATATTTATAATCTACAACGCAATAAAGATCAAAATTGAACAAAAAATATTTAATAAATTTAAGTTTTATATTCTTAATTATTATAAAAACTTTATTAAAAAATTCGAATCTATTAACAATTAAAACACGAAGTATTTTAAAAAAATATATATTTATTGTATTAAGATTTTCTATTTACAAATTAATAAAGAAGTAAATTATATAAAACAAATTTGTATTTATAATAAACAAGATATAAATCTTTATGCAAAAAATATTATATTAAAATGCAAAAAAATATTAAATACAAAAAACTTGTTACTTAAGAAAAAAATTACAATTGCTTATCTCGCGAAAATTGCAAATCTTTAGAAATAAAATTAGAAACTTTTGTTATACGTAAGTCTAAAACTAAACTTTAGATATTTAAATAATAAGTTTTATTAAAAACTTAATAATATAATTGATAAACAAGATTTTAACAAATTTGTAACAACAATTATAATATTTGTTTATTAGTAACAAGCGAAATTGAATTGTGTAAAAGTTATTTAATATAACTTAAAAAATCAATTATACAAATGTTTAAATAATAGCAATTTAGTAATTAAGCTATTTTCTTTTGCTTTAGATATATAAAAAAGAGAGTTAAATAACAATTAAATATAAAACTTTATTGTATCGATTTATATATTTGTCGTTTGTTATAAACAAGATATTTAGTTAAATTGTAATAATAAAGATATTGTACGTTGTTTAAATAAATAGCAAGAAAAGCTTAACAAATAACGTAATAATTATATATAATTTTAGAAGTTTTCGAACAAAAAGAATTATTAAAATTTTTTACAAGCAACTTTGTTTAACAATTAATTAATTAAAAAACTATTATTAATATTAACAATTAAAAATTTGAATAAAAGAGACAAACAAAGAAGATCTTAACAATATAGTAAAGTATTTCTAGATATTCTTAGATAAATTAACAACGCTATATTATACAATATTTATAATATAATCGAATTACAACTTTAGTCTTTTAACAATTTAAATCGATTGCACTTTTTTAGCAAACAACGTATCTATAAAATAAATAGTATTTATTGAAGTGCATACGTAATCTAGACAGATATAATTAACAAAAAAAAGTACTATTTTAATAATTGATTAGACGAAAATTAGTACAACTTTTGTTATAACAAAGACTTTATAAATAAGAAATATCAAGTAGTTATAAATTGAGATTACAAATAAATCGCTATAATATATTGATTAAAACAATAATTTATTTGTTGTTTCGATTTATAATTACTCGAGATTAACGTAAAAAGAGTGTAGTATTGCTTATAATTATATATATTACGTTAAAGTGCAAATAATTGACTTAACAATTTATTAATTAATTTTTGCAACTTACGCTAAATTGTAGTACATTAAAAGTTAAAGATTAGACGTAATAAAAACAAAAATATATATAAAGAGCAATTAATTAATAAATACTTATTGCTAAAGATAAATAGCAACGCTAATATTTATTAAGAAATAATACAAAACTTAATATAGTATTGTTAATTGTTAAACAACAAAAACGTGTTATATAATTTATAGTAAATATTTAAGAATTTATTTGTTTAATAGTATTCGATCGAAATAAATCGAAACAAATATAAGATTAAAAATTTTCTTTTTAATTTGTTAATATATATTGATTTGCGATATTGTTAAACAAATAAATAATAACAATTTTTATATTTGCAATATATATCTCTAGAGATTTCTTTAATTTCTAAAAAAGAAAATTATTTATTAAACTTAAATTATATATATAGACAACAATAGTATCTTTAAAAGTATCTTTTTTTTCTTTAATATTTTGTATTTAATTTGTAGAAGTACTTTTTAAACAAATATTTAGACATTTTGTTAACGCAATATATTAAAAATATAAATTAAAAAAAAAAGACAATAATTAAAAGTATAAAGACAAACAAAGTTTTGCTTTTTTTAATAATATTTTCGACAATTAAGTTTACGCAAAATAAGTAAAAAGAGAAAGTTGACAAACTTCGAATTGTTCGATACGTAAAAATAGAAAAAGAGAAAGAAAAATTTGTTAAAAGCAAAAAAAAAAAATTGCGATTACAAAGTCTAACAAAGAGAATATATAACAACAATTGCAAAAATCAAGAAACAAAATATTATTGTTCGAAAAATAAAATAAAAAGATTGACAAATTTTGCAATTAAATAAATTAATTATTTTGTAATATAAATGTTAACTTAATTTACAAAGTAAAGTATTTTACTTAATTAAAAATATTTGTTTTGTACTTTGTTAATTGTTGTAATATAATAATAAAAGTACTTATATTATTATTTTAACTTCTAAGTTAATTTTGTTAACTTATATATTTAATTTAATAAAAACAAAATATACTTGCTAGATATATTACAATAAAAGATAACTATTGCGTAATTAGTTTTTGATTAATTAATAATTAAGAAAAAGTCTTTATTAGATTAAGACTTAGAATAAAGAATACGCAAATAATTTTTTAAAAATATTAAATCGAAGAGTTAAAATTGTATACGCAAAATAAAATACAAACGCTATACAAATTTTTAAGTTAACAATAAATAATAATACAATTAAGATTTATAATTTTAATACAAATATAATAAATATATATAGATAAAGTATTAAAAAATCAAAATTTAAAAAATATAAAAGCATATCTATATTATTATATTCGATAACAATTATAATTATTATATATTGTTACAATAATAGCAACTTTGTAATTGATTTAGATTAATTGTTTGTTAATTAATGTTGCTTAAAGTTAATCGACAAACAAAAATATATATTAGCTATTAATATCTTTACTAATAATATTATAGATTAATATTGTTAATTAGAAATTCGAAAAATTTAAGTTGCTCTAATTGACTTGTTAAAACTTAAATATTATTATAAGAGTTTAAACAATTTAGACAATTCGATTTGAGTTGTTCAAAATTTGGTAAGATCGAAGCAAGTCGGAACCAAACCTAAAATCCGACCCTAAAAGAGAATCGTCGATATCTATTTATCTTTTTTTTCTATTTTATTCTATAACAATTCTATAATTTAAAATTGAAATAATATATTAATAAAAAGTATTATATATATAGTTGTTGTTATTGTATTAACAATACTTAAAGATTTTTTTAAATCTATAATATTTTCTTTTTGTTATATTGTTTTTCTCTTTTTCTCTTTTTCTCTTATTTAAAATATATTAATAATATATTTTACTAATATTTAAATTTAATTGCACAAATATATTATTATAGAAATATTAAATATTTGTTTTTTATAAAAAAATTATATTAATAATTCTAGAATTCTTGTTAATAGTATTATTAGTAACTATTAGTTAAAGTAGTAGATTAGTTAATAAGTTTGCTTTATGTAATTAAGCGTAAAGTTAAATTGCAATTAGTAGAACTTGCAAATATATAATTAATATATATTTTGTTAAGATCTAATCTTGTATTGTATATTGCTAAGTCTTGCAAATACAATCTACAAGCGCAATTTACAAACACAATTTACAAGCGCAATTTATAATTACTATAGAGACGTCTTTGTTAATATATAAATTGCGCGTAGAAATTTTACAAATTGTTCGATTCTATTATACAAATTACTGTAGTATAAATAAGTAACAAATAAAGATATAAGCAAAGTATTACAAAAGTTTATATATATCTTAAATATTAAAAATAAATTTCTATTAAGCAAACGTTAAGACTTTTGCTACTAAATAGATTCTAAACTAGCTAATAATTAAATTAGCAATATTTGCAACAAATACTTTCTAAGTAGAGATTCTCGAATAGATTAATTATTGGATCGAGTTTCGGTTTCAACTATTAAAATCGATTTAATCTAACAATTCTAATATTAGAAATCCACTTAAAACTTAATCGAGTTAATACTATTTTAAAATCGACTTAACTTAATTCGAGTCAATATTTGATTTCAATATTTGGAATCGAATCGAATTGTTAAGAAATCGAAAATAATATTATTATGTTAAGAATTACTAGAAATAGTATAAATAAAGCTTCAATTTAGATTTATTATTATTATAGATAATATATTATAGTAATGCATTATAGTAATACTATTATAGATAGATATTTCTAATATAATTATTAATTAAATGCAATAAATTAACTATTTCTATTATATTATTACTAAAAATAATAAAATTTAATTTGAATCGATTTTTCGGATTGGATTTCGGTTTTATCTCTAAATCTCAACTCGATTCAAGTCGATTTTCGATTTCAACTTTAGGAATTAACTTAACTTTTCGATTCTAACTTTTGGAATTAACTCAACTCGATTTGATTTAATTAATTAATTCAAACTCGATTAATCAACTTAACACAATTAGTCTATTACGAAATATTAACAAAAATAATTGTTGTTAATATAATAACAATAAAGAAAATAGTTTAGCTACAATTAAAGTTTCGACTTTATATTAATAAATAAAAATTTTAATAACAAAGATTTAAAATTTACCAAATACTTAATAGACTCAAATTATAGTAATTAAAAAAACAAATTTTTAAGTTTTTTAGTTTGTTACTATATTGCTATTGATAATATCCAAGTTTCTAAAACTTAAAAAACTAAACCAAAATAAGAGTTTAAGTATAAATAAATATATTATCTAATTTCGAGAAATCGATATTAATATAATACAATTTTTAATATACTTTATTACAAATAAGAATAAAATTCTCTATTGTATATTATTTTTGAAAAATAATAGTGCTATTTTAATAATATTTAAGAACAAAGAATAATATAAAGTTAAATAACAAGATTTTTAAATTATTTAGAAAGTTTTTATTAAATTTAATAATTAATTTTGCTAATTGTTGTTTTCTTGTTTACAAAAGATAGAAAATTATTAAACAAAAATTAAATTATATAATAATTATCTTTAAGAAATCTAAATAAGCTATAGACTTATTTATTATTGTTTTTAAAAATATATAGAATCTATATATTTTTAACTAAGTTTAAATTAGACTTAAAAGTAAAGATTCTAAAGATTAATAATATATCAAATACTTGCAATAAATTTCTAACTATAACTATTATATAAGAACAAATACTAAATTGCATTTGCAAAGCAAATATAAGCAATTTTAAACATTAGTAAATTACAAAAGATTTAATATTTTTTTATACAAATTTTATTAGAATTGTTGCTTAAACAATATCGACAAATCTATTAAAAGCAAAAAATTCTATATTTTTAAAAATTTGTCGATATTGTATAAGCAAATCTACAAAATTAATAACACAAACAATTTAAATTGTATTAAATACTTTAAATATTATAAAAAAAGATATTATAAAACAAATTATTTTAATAAATATAAATAGAATAAATCTACTATTGTTACTATTATTACAATAGATACAAAAAGAATTAAACTTTGTTAATATCTTACAAAAAAAACAAAACAAATAAATAGAAACAATAAACTAAATTTTAGTAAAAAATTAAATTTAATTTCTTAATAATAAGTATCAAATTATAGATTTAGTTAATTCGAAAACTAAAATTAATCTTATTAATTATATTTATATAATGCAATAAAAATTGCAATCTATATTTGCTATCTTATTAATATTAGTTTTTTTTAATAGTAATAGTTATTTCTGTTACAATATTTATAAATTAATCTACTATTTAATTAGTTTATAAAATTAGTATTAAGAATATATTATCTTATTTTATTTAATAAAATATATAGATTTTAATATTATATTAAATATATTAATATTATTTAAGCAATATATATTAATTAATTTGAAAACACAAAACTAACAATTTAAAATTGCAAATAAAAAATTAAAAATAGTTTATTTTAAGTAGAGTGTTTTAGATCTTGTTAAATATAGTATAGTTTATACAATTGTTTGCGCTAATATTATAAAAATATTAAAAAAAAACTTAGTAAAGTCTAAGATTTCTAAGAAATTAAAAAATCTAAAAGATATCTATAATAATAAATTAACTAAAATTTTATTAAAATTAAGAAAAAAAAATTATACTATTAAGTTTTAAAACAATAAAAAGTTATTATTTATATTTTTTTATATTTTTTTACAAAATAAAATAACAATACTTTGACAATATCTTAATAATATATTAGCAAAAAATTTAATTAAGTATTTAGTTTTGTTTGCAAATATTTCTATTCTATTTATATTAAAATCGAATAATAAATTATATTTATATATTAACTATAAAAATCTAAATACAATTACTATTAAGAATTGTTATCTATTGTTTTTAATTACAAAAATGCTAAATTTATCGACAATTCGAGAATCTTTGCTTAGAAAATACCTGTTGCAAATATTGCTAATTTGGCTATTAACTAATTTAAAATCTATTTAGTAGCAAAAGTCTTAGCGTTTGCTTAATAGAGATTCAATTCTAATATTCGAGATACGAACAAACTCTTGCAATGCTTTGCTTACATCTCTATTTATTACTTGTTTATATTATAGTAATTTATATAATAGAATCAAACAATTTGTAAGATTTCTATGCGCAAATTACATATTTATAAAGATATCTTTATTGCGTAGTTGTATTATGTGTATAGTAATTGTAAATTGCGTTTATAGATTGTATTTATAGATTGTATCTATAGATTGTATTTGTAGATTGCGCTCGTAGAATCTAACAATATGCGAAATTAAATCTTGACAAAACATATATTAATTACGTATCTACAAATTCTACTAATTGTAGTTTAATTCTGCGCTTAATTATATAAAGCAAACATATTAATATATTAGCTAATTTAACTATTAGCTATCAATAATACTAGAATTTGAGCTTTCGGAATTATTAATATTATCTATACAAAATAAAGCAATTTATTGTTTTAAATCTAAAGAATATCTACTATTATATTTGTATTAAAGGCAATAATAAATAGAAAATAATATTTTGTATATATTATAAATATTTTAAGTATTAAATTATGCTATTTAAACTAGCAAATATATTTATAGCTTTTTAAATTTATATTAATAAAATATTACAAAAACTAATTAATATAATTTATATAAATAATATACTTATATATAGTAATAATTCGACAAAATGCTAATATTTTGTTAGACAAACACTAAAATATTTTTGCAAATATTTGCTATATATTAATCTAAAGAAGTATAAATTTAATATTATAGAAATTAAATTTCTAAACTTTATTGTATTCTCAAAAAATATATAGATTGTTGAAAATTAATAGTTTCCCTAGTTTAGTCTATATTATATGTAATTAGCAGAATTACATAACTTTGTTACGTAACTCTTCTATATATAGTCTAGTTTAGACTGACCGTTCGGTTCCAACAGTTGGAACCGAATTGCATAAATTATGAAAATACTAACTATATTAGGTTAAAACTTGACCTAATTAGGTATAACTTTCGGGTCGGGTTATAGATTTCGGGGAAAAACCGACCCGAACGGTTAGTCTATTTATTGTTACAATTACTTAAATTGCAAATTCTTATTATTAAATAATTGCTAGCATTGCTTAAAGATATCTAGAAATCTCTTTAATAGTATTATTATTTCTAATATTTTTGTAAAAAGTACTAGCGTAATATTTTAAATACTTTAAGAATATTTATATTAAATTAACGCGTCTTTATTCTAAGTATTAGCTTATTAGTATTATGTTAACTATTAATTATAGAAGACAACAAAATTAAGATTAACAAGCTTAATATCTATTATAAAGATTGTATTAATCTAAAGAATTAATTTATACAAATAAATATTTAATTTATCTTTTATTCTATTTTAACAAATTAGAAGACAATTTTTGTATTAATATTTTTTAGAGAAAAAGTTCAATATTAACTTAAGCTAAATTTACAAAAATATTTGAGAAATAATAATAAAAATTCTTGTATAATATTTATAAACTTTAAAAACTTTAAAAGAAAGCTTCAATTTTTTTTTAAAATATCTAACAAAAAACAAATTACAAAAAAGTAGTTTAATATTTAATTTAACAAATCTTTGCAACAAACTACGCAATTAAATTTTAAAAATATATTAATTTAATCAAATAAAACAATATTGTATTTATAACAATATTTCGACAAAATTTAAAAAACAATTTAAAAGACAAAATTATATATAATAAAAAAATTCTTAATAATATATTTAATCTTATTAAAGTAGTTGTTAATTTTAACAACAAACTATATAAAAAAACTATAAAAAAAATATAATTAATTTTAAGAAAGAGCAAAAATCTCTTTTAATCTAGCAATCGAATATTAATAAAAAAAAATTGTTTTAATTAAAAGTACAATAATTTAGATTATCGAGAGTTTGTATCTATAAAACTAGATTCTAACTAACAATATAAATTAATTTTTTTTTAGAAAAAAGCAAAATAACAAATTTTAGAAAATATACTATTTATATAACAAACTAGATTACTTTGCAAGAGATTATTAATTACAAAACTTAATAAATTATTAACAAATTAATACTATAAATAAAAGACAATTTTTTGTATACAATATAGATTATATAAATATACAATAATATTGTTCGAATTTATAAATATCTTAGCAATATATTAAGAAATAATTAATAATATATTACAACAATATTTAAATTAATTTGTTATAATATATTTAAACAATATTATAATTTACTTAGAAATTCTAAAAAAATATATTAGTTATATCTTTAAAGTTTTAAAATATCTTAGTTATATCTTTAAAGTTTTAAAATATCTTAATATAAGAAATTTATATTTTAAGTTAAAGAAATACAAATTCTATTAAGAGAAAGTTGATTTTTTAGAATTTGTTGGTAAACAATATAAAATATATATAGATTTCAAAAAACTATAAGCAATTAAAAAATAAATATTATTAATAAATATTAAGGAAGTATAATTCTTTTTAGATTTTATAAACTATAACAAGAAATTTATTAAGAACTACTTAATAAATGCAATATTATTAATATATTTTACAAAAAAGAATACGTTATAAATATAAAAATCTATAGAGAAAAAAATATTTTAAAATCTTAAACTAAAATATTTCAAAAAACTAGTATTAAAGATATACAATGTGCAATTATTAAACAAAATTAAAATTAATATATTAAATCTAACTATTAACATATATGTTACAATTCTAGACTAGACAAACTTCGCTCTTCGATTACTCTTCGAATTTCTATCTTCTAGTCTCGAATATACTACAAATAATATCTAGCGTTTTAATATTTATAGTACTTATATCTATTTTTTGTATATAGTTAGTTCTACATAGCTAGTATTTTTGTCAATTAACTATATACTAGCTATTAAAGCTCTAATTCTAATATAATACTAGCTATCTTTTTAGACACAATTCTACAAATTGTACTCTAAAAATATTTATATTTACTACTTTTTTTGTTTTGCAAAACAAGTTTTAGATATAGAGTTACTAGAATAGACGCTTTGCAAAATATAACTAAATTGCAACAATAAATATCTCTTAAACAATATACAATTTAAAAATATTTAATTTTGTTAACTCTCTAATAAGTTTGCTAGAATAGATAAACAACAAATTGTTCTAACTACAATTTAGTAAATTTGCTAGAATATAATTAATAAATTTACTAGAATAGAGAGACAACAAAATGTTTTAACTTTAACTTAATAAATCTACTAAAATAATATTAGTAAGTTTGCTAGAATAGCCTGGAATTAGTAAATTTGCTAGAATAAAATTAGCCAATTTGCTAGAACAACAATTACAATAAAATTTTGTTATTGTTTTTAAGCAATACTTTTGTCTTTGTATACTAGAAAATCTGCTATATAACAACACAATACTTTAAACAATATCTATTTTCGATATTAAAAATTTTGTTTTGCAAATAGTATAAGTTTTTTAATATCTATATAATATTATATATATTTAATTCTAAACTTTTATTTTTTTTATAATTATTTATATTATTTGTATCTTATCTATATTTGCAATATAATTAACAAGAAAATAGTTTCGAAAAGCAAACTTAAGTTTAACTCTAGCAAAAATTGCAAGTTATTTAAAAAACTTTCGATAAATAAAAATTAATTAAATACTAATATTGTTTCTTGTTACAATTATTATTTTGTAGAAGCTCTATTAGATTAAAACGATTTCGAAGAGAATTTAGAGCTTAAAAAGTATTTTAATTTATTTAAAAACAATATATTCAAGTTTTTGTTATTTGTTTGATTCAATTTTTACAAAATTATAATTAACAAACTAACTAAATTAAATTTGTTTAATAATATAGATTTGTTAGATATATTAATTCGATTTTTAATATATCGATTGCTAAATAGCAATTTTGTTCAATTTTATAACAAATATATTAAAAAAAAAGACAAAAATAAGTTAAGTTAATATTGTACTCTAGTTAATTAGCTTAACAATTTTAACAAAAATTAACCAAAAATATTTTATTTTCTATAAAAAGCAATTAAGAGTAATATAAAAACATAGTTTCAATTGTTTTATAAAAATAGTATTACAATTGTTAAGCTTCGAATTAATAAAAAAATTAATTTCGACTTAATTTGTTAGCTAAAAATTGAAATTAATTTTTTAAAAATTTATTCAAATTAAGCAAAATTAATAGTAAGTATTTGCAATAAAATAGTATATTGTTTTTGATATAAGCAAAACAACGCTTTAGTTTAATGCAATTTGTTTAAAATTACTATATATTAATTGAAACAAGAACTTTTTTTTTCTCGAAATAAAAAAACTATACTTATTAAGTCTATTTACGTAGCTTACAACTTTAATAGCAGTAACAAATATAACTGCTTTTATAGATTTAATTTATAAGCAAGAGATTGACTTAATAATATTTATTTTGTTTGTAATCTTAAGTTGAAGCTACAAGAGATAGAGAACAATAGATACTTTTCCAATCTTTCTATCTTTACTAAATATTCCGAAAAGTTTAAACAATAGATTATTGTATTAGTTTCTAAGTAAATACTATATTAAGACAATACTACTTATTGATATCGAAGTTTTCGATAGAATCTTTGTTGATAGAAAGTTTGTCAAACTTTATAAACTTTCTACTATATTACTTTAAAATTCTATTGAATTGCGTCTAGTTAATAACAAATTTGCTTCTAATATTATTTATATTGCTCAAATTACTATTAATCTTAGCAAATATATTAATATCTTATAATATTTAATAATTAAATTGAAACAATTTGCAATTATTCTTGATATACTCTAAATAAAGAAATATAATATATAAATCAAAAACAATATATAATCTCTCAAATTTAATTTCGATTACTATATAGAGTATTGTTTGTTAAATTAATAGCTATTAGAGATTTTTAATAATTAATATAAGCAATTCGAATATTTGTTTTCAAAATCTTTCGATAAAATCGATATTTGTCAAATAAATATTTCTATATTTTTGAAACTTAAAAAAATTACAAAATAGTTGTAATGTTGTTTGAGTACTTTGCTATACTAAATTAATTAAAGAAAAACAACAAATATTTAGCTTGTACTATAAACAACAATATTACTATAGATATTGTAGCTATTATCTTCGATAACTACAACAAATTCTATATTAAATACAAATAAATTTTTGCAAGTATAAAACAACTTAAGAAGCAAATATATTTAAAGTTTAAATAATAAGTTAAGCTCTTTAATTTGCAAAAAACTAACAAGTTGTCGCTTAATAGAAGTATTAATTATGCTATTAATTTTGTTTCAAAAGCAACTTTTTTAACAAAAAAAGTCTGCAATATATTTTGTTAAAAAAAAAGATTATTAGAGTCTATCTAGATAATATAAAAAACAAAAATTAAATTTGCAATAGTATTTTACAATATGTTGTTTTTACTCTTATAGTTAAAAAATCTAATAAAAGTTTGCGCGTCTATATAAACTATAAAAATTTTGATATTTTAATAGTTAAAAATTGCAATACTTTACTATTAATTCGAGAAATTTTGCAACAATTATATAAGATTAAGTATTAGAGCAAATTCGATATTATTATTGCTATCTTTAATAAAATTTAAATATATTTTGATAACAAATATAAAACAATCTTTATTATTTAATACAATCTATTTAAGTATATTGTAATATTTTTTAAATTATATAATATTTTGACTATATTTTAGTCTTTTATTAATAAGACTTTTAGTTTCTATTTGAACAATTTCTATATAATCTATATAGATAATATCTTAGTTTATAGTAATATTAAGAAAAAATATAAAAACTATATAAACAAAGTTTTTGCTAAACTCTATAACGCAAATTTTTATCTAAACATTAATAAGTGTATCTTTTTTGTTAAACAAGTTAAGTATTTAGATTTAATTATTATTATCGAAGAAATTCGAATAGATTTCGAAAAAATTAAATATATTTTTAAATAAAAAGTTTCTATCTATATACGCAATATGCAAATCTTTTTAGATTTTGCTAATTTTTATTAACAATTTATTTATAACTATTCGAATCTAATTAAATCTTTATTAGTATTTAGTAAACTTAAAAATAAAAGTTTTAGTTTTTTGTAATAATTTAACAATTTTAAAGATTTTGTGTTTAAAACTTTCAAAATTTTTTTGTTAATTAGTTTATTTTGTATTATTTCGATTTCGATCTAGAAATCTAAATCGAAAATAATATTTCTAATTTTTTAATTATTGCTATAATACTTTCGCAAATAAATTCGAATAAATTGTTTTATTCGATAATTTATATATTTAAGATTATATTGTTTGCAAAATGCAACTATAGAATTTACAATAAAAAACTATTAACTATTGTTTGCGCTTTTAAGAAATAATATTTAAAGTATATTAATATATTTGTCGAACAATCTATTAAAATTATTATCGACTATTGTAATCTAAAGTATTTTATAACTATTAAACAATTTAATTGTTATTAAGTTTGCTAAATCGAATTTTTGTTTAAATTTAATTCTAAAATTATCTATTAATTAAATATATTAAACGCAAAGTTAAACAATCTAATTAAACAATAATTGCAAAATTTGTTTTTTAATAATTTTTTTTTTGCAATTAGTTTTAACAATAAACAATTCTTAAATAATACAATTTAAAATTAGATATAATTAAAGTTGTTATATTAATTTTGCTACTATTAAATTTTATCGACGTTTAATTTTTTTACTTAATTTATTGCAGGTTTCCTAGAGTACTTTAAGCTCCCTAAGCTCTCTAAGAAAGTCTAGGATTAGGGTTAAATCACGTGACAAACTAAATTAACCTAAATATGCAAAAGTTGTATTTTTAGATTTTTTTTCTTTTAAAATTCAATAATCTAAAAACAATCTTAATTGAGCTTAGCTTTAAAAGTTTTAATATTTGCAATCTACAATACGCGATTAATAGTCAAATACTTGCGTTAATATTAATATCAAAATTGTATAAATTGCAAATTCGATTGATTCGAGCAAAGTTTACTTAGTAAACAAATCTCGATAATCTAGATATCTTATACGTACGTTAAGGACGACGACGTCTCTAGATAGTCAAGCCCAATTATGTTAGACAAGACAAGAGAGATCTTAATTATCTCTCAAAAGTTTAACGTTTTGCCAAGAGACGCTTATTTAGTCTCTTGTTATTAGTGTTTCTTAGACAATAATTGTAATTCTTAACAAAGCTCTAAGTGCTCAAACAATCGCGAGCGTCGAAATTAGAATATAGTAACTCTTAAGTGCTTAATTCTGCTTAGCTTTGCTAGCTTGCTCAAAGCAACTTAGAGCTTCAAAAAAAATTGTCGATAATTATTTACAATTTAGTAATAAAGTTAATTTGTTTGTTTCAAGACTTAATCGAGTCTAAATTAATTGCTAACAAAAGAATTGCAAAAGTTTGCAAAAAATTTACTTAAATCTTGCTAACAACTAACAAAAATATAGAATTATTTATATTTCTATTATCTATAATATTTGTATTACTTTAACAAGATAGATTTTGCTTTATTAGATTTTTTTTAAAGTTTTTTAGTTTGCTATTGTTGTATTTACAATTTCTTAATATATAGTGTTTTTGTTTTTAGCTATTAATTTTGTCTTTTTTCCAAATATATTTATTTTATCTACAACTTAGCTATTTATATTTGCAATTCTTTATACAATTTAGTTTTTATTTGCTATTGTAATTAATTTAACAAAAAAAAAAAATCTAAGATAAAATTCGATTTCGAGATTTTAACAAATATTAAAAATATATTTATATAATAAAAAGATAAAACAAATTATTTAAATTAAAAAAACTAATAAATTTTTTTTTAACTATTTTTATGCAAAACAATTAAGTCAAAACTCGAGAATTGTACAATAGTTAAATATTTAACAATTAAAATTAAATATTTATTTATTTAAGACAAAATATATATTTTTTAGATTAAAAATAATGTTTTTTAAGTTAAAGCAATTAAATTTTAGTATAAATTGTTAAGTACTAAATATTTAAGTCGAACAATTATATTTAAAAAGATATAATATTACTACTATTAATCTATATTATATTTAAATATTAAAAAATATATTAAAAACTATTTGATTTGCAAATATATTAAATTATATCGCAAATATAAGTATAATCTATTAAAGTTTTTGTCTATTTTAAATTATTATTAACAAAATATATTCTACAATTTTATTATTTCTTTGTTGCTATATTGCTATAAAGAAAAGATTTTTCAATATATTTTAATAATAATTGATAAATTATTTAAGAATAAGAAATTTATATTTATAGACTCTTTAAAAGTTAAAAATGTTGTTTAAATTTTTATCGACTTTGATTAATATATTAAGAATTTTTTAGCTATTATTGTTTTCGACAAAGATACTTAATTTATTGTTTACTTTTAACAATATTTTTGCAAAAAATTAAAAACTAAAACTAAATTATCAATTGCGTTCTACTTAAAAATCGAAAATTAAATTAAAAATATTAATATTGCTTTTAAGTAATATCTTCGAATATATATACAATACAATTAGTTATCTTGTTATTGTTAAGTTTGTCGCAAACAACTATATTAGCAAATCTATTAACTTATTATTATTTTTTGTTATTAAAAACTATCTATTACAATTAGACTTAAAACTATCTAAAGTTTTTTCTAATAATAGTATATTAGAAGTTTGTTACAATATAAAAAATATCAACAAGATTGTTAAAAAAATCGAGATTTTGCAAAACTTTTTTTGTTAAAAATTTGTCTAAATTTAAGTTAAACAAGTAAAGTTTGCTAATTGTAAATATATTTTAATTTCGAAATTCAAAATTGATAATAAAATTATACTTAATATTTAAAATATTAAAACAACTTAATTATACAAGTCTCTAAAATATAAAAATGCAAATCTTTATAAAATAATTTAAACAATTAACAATTATATCTACAAACTAGAATTGTTCGAGTTAATAAAAATTTATTTAGTATTCTATTTATAACTTCTATATTTCGATAAAAGCAAGTTTTTATCAAATTAACAAATTAAATCTCTATTGCTTGTCAATGTTATTAATAATATTAACAATAATCTTAAATATTATATTAAAAATATCGAGATATTACAATACAATATGCGCAAAAATAACAATAATATAGATTTAAATCTAATTGTTACTAATTATAGACGCAAAATGCTACAATATTAAATTCTCTTTATAAACTATACAAACTACAATAATAAATCTAAATAGCTAAACTACTCTATAATTAACAATTGTTCTAATTTTGTTGTTAACTTCTATTGTAAGTATTTAGATACAATAGAATTTTATTAAATATTTAAAACTCTTTCTAATTAAAAATCTAATAAATAGAATAATTTATATTTAACGTCTTTTGCGCTTTTTTGTCACTATTGTTAAATATTGCTTAATATATATTTATAGTTCTTGTTGTTGTATCTAGAATTAATCTCGAAAATATATTGTTAATATATTATTATTGTTGGAAGTTATTTGTTATATATTTGCAATTAAAATTAAATTCGATATATTATTTTGTCTTTTGCTACAATTAACAAGAATTTTAAAAACGTATTATCGATATATTACTATTGTCGAAAATTAATTAATATATATTTGTAGTTTTTGTTATTGTCTCTATAATGCTTTTGCTAAATACTTTATTAACATTTCTTTTAAAAATTCTTCGAATTAGAATTAACTTAGCATTTTTGAATATACGCACAATTGCGTATAAATTGTTGCTAAAATACTTATATATTATTTTCTCTCTTTGTATTGCAAATTTAGATAAATATATTCAAATATAGTTAAAATTTAACAAATTTCGACTTTTTAACGTTGCTATTCTCTTTTGTTGTTGTCGATTTTCTCTCAAATTACGTAATTAATCGACTTTCTAAATTTTCTTATACGTAATCGATTTTTCGAATTCTCTTGAACGCAATCGATCTCTATCTTGTTGTCGATCTCTCGATTTTCGCGTTACGTAACTCGAATCCCTTCTTAGAATTAGATTAAGAGTTAACTAGAACATTATTCGCAATATATATGCTCTTTGCTTTGCATATTATTGTTTTTTGTATATTTTGTTTCAAAATTTCCAATTATTTCTCTTTATTCGACAAATTTATTCTCTTGTCTAATATATATTGGAAACTTCAATTTTGATTGTTAAACAATGTTCGATATATATTCGATATTAATTAAAATTTGTACTTGACAAACACTCGAAATTAACTAAAATTAACTAAAAATATTAACTAGAAGATTCGATATTGCTTTGTCGAAATTCGCAAATAGAAGAAAAAAATAATATTATAGTTTCAAACTAGACAAACTTTGTTTTTCGATTACTTTTCGAATTTTTGCTCTTTAGTCTCGAGTATACTATAAATAACGTTTAGCGTCTTGGCATTTATAGTACTTATATCTATTTTCTATATATAGTTAGTTCTACATAGCTAGTATTCTTGTTAATTAACTATATACTAGTTATTAAAGCTCTAATCCTAACAGTATATTACAATTAAAAATATAATAGTATATAATATTTAATAATATATATCTTAAGAAAACTCTTATTAATTAAATAAAACTATAATATTTATAATAAAAAATTGCTTGCTATAGTAGTTGTCTTAAAATTATAAAAAATATATATTAAAAAATTATTAAAATTTACAATTTTTATAAATTATAAAAATCTTGTATACTTTATTGTTATTCAATAGTTTAACAAAAAATAAATACAATAATAAGAAAAACTCAAATAATACAAGTCTAAAATACAATATATTTTAGACAAAAACAATAGTAGAGCAAATATACTTAACAAAAGAAGTAATTATATAGAAACAAAGAAATGCATCGGCAATTCCGGGACCTCTGCTTAGAAAGTGCCTGTTGCGAAAACTACTAATTTGGCTATTAGCTAGTCTAGAGTTTATTTAGCAGCAAAAGTCTTGGCGCTTGCTTGGCAAGAGTTCAATTTTGATGTTCGAGATACGCACGAACTCCCGCAATGCTTCGCTTATGTCTCTATTTGTTACTCGTCTACACTATAGTAATTTGTATAGCAAAATCGAACAATTCGTGAGATTTCTATGCGCGAATAATGCGCCGGCGGGGACGTCTCTATTGCGTAGTTGTATTGTGCGCATAGTAATCAATAATGCGCTCGTAAATTGCGCTTATAAACAACGCCCGTAGATAGCGCTCGTGAATAGCGCCCGTAAATTGCGCTCGTATTATGGACATAGACTTGACAACGTGCGAAATTAGATCTTGGCAAAGCGCGTGTCAATTACGCGTCTGCAAATCCTGCTAATTGCAGTTCAACTCTACGCTTGGTTATGTAGAGCGAACACATTGGCATATTAGCTAATTTGACTATTAGCCACTAATAGTACTATTAACAAGGGTTCCGGAATTGCCGATAATTGTTCAATTATAATATACTTAAAATTAATAATAACAAATTACTATTAATAAACAAATATAAGCTAAATATTATATTATAAATACTTTAAAACAATACAAAAGAGTTTTTAATTAAAAAAAAAACTTCAAATATTTATTAACAAAATTAATAAATATATAAAAGAGTACTATAATAAATTATTGCAAAAGTATTTAAAAATAACAAAAATTCTTTAGCTCTTATACTAGTATTGTTAGTTTCTACAAATAAAACAAACTATTAAGATATATATTAAAAAATATCTTAACTATTAGCAAAACAAATATAGTATATATATAAATTATAACAAAATTTAATATTAAAAGTTATTTAAGTTGCTATAAAATAAAGTTACAATAAACTTTATTATTAAGTTGCTTAAATTAACAAATTTAGCAACTAAAAATAGATATAACTCGATACTAATAATAGTTAATAATTTTATTAAGTACTTATATATTATTGTATACAAAAAGAAGTTTAATACAAAATAACTAAAATATATTATATTAAATTAACTAATATAATATTGTAATATATTTAAAAAATTAATTAATAATAGAGATAAGCTCTTTATATTTAATTATTAAAAGATACTTTTTTTAATATTAGATACAAGATTTTAAATATCTACAATTTACTACTTAATTATAAATAGTTAAACAAAACAAACAAATTAAAGTCTTAAACAATATTTAAAATATTATATTAATAATACTTACAATAATTAAATATTATTTTTATCTATAGTATAACTAATATTTAATACAAAGATTTTTAAAATTACTAAAATAACTCTATTCTTTGTTAATTATAGTAAAGAATTTAATTTTTTTAAAAAAGAGCGTATATATTTGTTAGTATAATTAATTATTAAAAGAGTAGCAATATTAAAAAAAATATACAACAATATTTCAAAAAATACAAGAAAAGTTAATTAAGTATTAAAATAAAAAATAAAAAACAATATTATAATTAAAGAAAAAAAATAAAATATATCTTTTTACAAAAAATCTTAGAACAAGAAAGTTGAACAAAAAATTAAATAAAAATTAAATTAAAGTGTTTTTTGTTAAAAAAATAAAAAAATTAATTAATTACAAACTTAATTTATTTAAAAATATTAAAATATTTTTAGTATTTTATATTTTATTGTTAAAATTAGTAAATTTAACTATATTTTATTGTTAAAATTAGCAAATTTGATTATATTTTTATAGAATATCTTTTATTACTATTTGCAAAAAAAGAAACAATTTAAGATTAAGAAAATTCTAAGACAAAAATATTAAAAATATTAGAATTAAAAAAGAATTTTAATTGTTACAAAGATCTTTTAAGAAAGTTCTATAAAAATAAAATATAAAAATAATATTTTAATTATAATTAATTAAAAGTTAAAACTATTCGAACAATATATTAAATAGCAATTTAAAAATTTTTGCAACAAACTTAATAAAATATATTTTATTTATCTTTAAATTGTTAATATTTTTTTATTCTATTATAATTATTTCTTTATTTTTATTTTTTAAGAGGTTAAGTTATCTTTCTAGTTAACTTAGTTTAGTATACGTCTTATATACTTCTTTCTTTAAACGTATTTGTTCTTCGTAAATTTGTTTAATTAAAGTTAAAAAAATTGTTGAATTATAATTAAAATTAGATTGTATATACTTTATATACTTTTTAAAACTATTATTTATACAATAGATTTTACTAAATATTGTATAGTTACAACAAGAATATATTGCTAGAAATATCGAATCTAAAGTATTAAGAAAATCTTTTTTTTAATAGAAGAAATTTTAAATATTAATTTTTCTAGAAGATATAATAAAAAGATGTTAAATTTCGAGACAAAAATTCTAAAGAAAAAAGATAGTATTACAAGCTTATTTAAATTGTATTAGTAATTTAAATTCTATATCTTTAAAATAAATCTACTATTATATTTAACATATTTGCAAAACAAATATTTTAAGTATAATATTTGTTATGCTTGTTGAACAAACAAAACAAGCAATTAGTATTTTTTTAAAATATATAGAAATTGGAATACAACTTTTTTATAGATTGTGTTTAACTTATTTTAAGTCTTAATTTACTATTACAACTATTTAAGTTGCAAACTTTTGTTATTGAGTAATTGCTAGTATTGTCTAAAGATACTTACAAATCTCTTTAATAATATAACTATCTATAATATCTTGGTAAGAAGTACTAGCGTAATACTAATTGCAGAAAATATTTTTAATAAAGCAAAATTAAAAGATATATAATTAGAAATTGCTAACTATTGTAGTTGTTTTTAAACAATAGAGATATTATCTAAAAAGCAATACTTATTTTATAAAAATATAGTTAAATTATAATAATTTTAGAAAATTTATAGATTAAAAGAAACTAAACCTAAAACAAGTTTGCTAAATATTTAAATTAGCTATCTATAATTTTAAAATCTTCTATTGTTTAAATAAAAAAAAAATCGACAAATAAATTGTTAAAATATTTCGATTATAAAGAAATTTTGTTATTAAATATAAAATTGCTATTAATATTGCAAAACAAACTAATATTGTTATTTAACAGAAATTTAATAACACAAAGCAAACAAAAGATATTAAATAATTTAATTTTTATATTTTAAAATAAATTAACGCTATTATTAAACAAAAAGTTGCTAATACAAAGTAAACAAGAAATATTAAGTAATCTAATTTTTATATTATAACTAACAAAAGTATCTATTAGTAGCGCAAAATTTTTGCAACTATAAAATAGAAAAAAGGTTTTTAAAATATTAGTATCTCTATTTTAATTAACTAATATATAAATTGTTATTCTAAAAAAAGTAATTAGAAATATATCAAAAAAATTGTATAAAAAATCTCAAAAATTAATAAAATCTTTAATAAAAAAAATTAAAATTAAAATTAAAAAATTGTTTTGTTATAAACAAAAAATATAAACTCTAAATTAAAAAAGTCTTATTAAATATAACAAATTATTCTATATTTTAAAAAATATAATTATTAGAAAGAAATTAATTTGCAAAAATTATAATAACTTTTTAATAAAAAAAATTAAAATTAAGAAAATTTTAAATCTATTTTAGCAAGAAATTTTACAACTTGTCTATATTAAACAAATAAAAATATATATTAAAATATATAATATTTAGTAATATATTAAAAAATTTTGTTATAAAATATATAATAAGTTTCGATTCTTATTTATTGTAAAAAATTTATGAAAAAGTTTATTAAATTCTGTAACAAATTTGCTATTAAACAAATATTATAAAATTATATATAACTTGAATTTTATAATAGTTAATTGCTATACAAAAATAATTAAATATATATTTGTAATTATTAAAATCAATATTGCAAAACTAGCAAAAATATTTTTTAATAAAATATTTTTATATTTCGAAATATTAACTAATATAGTATATACTTATTTGCTATATATTTTTATATATAAATTTAAAAACAATTAAATATTATTTTTTATTTTTAGACTATTAGGGTTAGAGCTTTGATAGCTAGTATGTAGTTAATTGACAAGAATACTAGCTATACAAAACTAACTATATACAAGAAATAAATAGAAGTACTATAAATCTTAAGACGCTAAACGTTATTTGTAGTATACTCGAGACTAAAAAGTAAAAATTCAAAAAATAATCAAAGAGCAAAGTCTATTTAATTTAAAATTATAATATTATCTTTTTCTTTTATTTGTAAATTTCGATAAAGTAATATCGAGTTTTTCAATTAATATTTCTAGTTAACTTTAATTAATTTCGAATATTTGTCAAATATAAGTTTCGATTAATATCGAATATATATCGAATATTGTTTAACAATTAAAATTGAAATTTTCGATATATATCGAACAAAAGAATAAATTTGTTAAATAAGAAAAAAATAGTTAAAAGTTTTAAAACAAAATATACAAAAAACAATAATATATAAAACAAAAAATATATATATTGCAAATAGTATTTTAGCTAACTTTTAATTACTTTCGATTAGTATTAAGTATATTTATCGAATATAATTCGATGCTCGAAATCAAACGTTAAATAATTGTCGAATAACAAAAATTAAGTTTCGAACAATTGTTGAACAATAGATATCGAGTTTCGAGCGATTTGTTAAACAACAACAAAATCAAGAAAAAGAAAGAGAAATAAATAAATTTTAAGAAAACATTAAATATAAAAAAATTAAAAAGAATACAAAAGATTACTAATTTTAACTCTAAAAAAAATCTAGATTACATAACGCGAAAATCGAGAGATTAACAATAAAATAGAAGTCGATTGCATTTAAAAGAGTTTAAAAAATCAATTATATTTGAAAAAATTTAGAAGATCGATTAATTACGTAATCTAAGAGAGAGTTAACAACAACAAAAAAGAATAATCGATATTAAAAAGTCGAAATTTGTCAAATTTTAATTATATTTAAATACGTTTATCTAAATCTATAATATAGAGAGAGAAAATAATATAAAAGTGTTTTGATAACAATTTATACGCATTTGTGTGTATATTTAAAAATATTAAGTTAATTTTAATTCGAAGAATCTTTAAAAGAAACAATTATAAAATATTTAACAAAAGCATTATAGAGACGACAACAAGAATTGCGAATATATATCGATTAACTTTTAACAATAATAATATATCGATAATATATTTTTAGAATTCTTGTTAAGTATAGTAGAAAACAAAATAGTATATCGAATTTAATTTCGATTACAAATATATAACAAATAACTTTCAACAATAGTAATATATTAATAATATATTTCTAGAATTAATTCTAGATGCAACAACAAAAGTTATAGATATATATTAAGCAAGATTTTGACAACAACAATAAAAAAGCGCAAAAAACATATAGATGCAAACTATTTTACTTATTAGATTTTTAATCAAAAGACGTCTTAAATATTCAATAAAATTTTGTTGTGTCTAGATATTTGTAATAGAAGTTAACAACAAAATTAGAACAATTGTCAACTATAAAGTAGTCTAGTTATTTAGATCTATTGTTGTAGTTCGTGTAGCTTATAAAGAGAATTTAATAATATAGTATTTTGCGTCTATAATTAGTAGCAATTAGACTTAAATTTATGTTATTGTTATTTTTGCGTATATTGTATTGTAATGTCTCGATATCTTTAATATAATATTCGAAATTGTTGTCGATATTAATAGTATTAACAAACAACAAAAACTTAATTTGTTAATTTAACAAAAACTTGCTTTTGTCAAGATACAAAAGTTATAAGTAAAATATTAAATAAATTTTTATTAACTTAAGCAATTCTAGTTTGTAGATATAATTGTTAATTGCTTAAATAATTTTATAGAAACTTGTATTTTTATACTTTAAGAATTTGTATAATCGAGTTGTTTTAATATTTCGAATATTAAGTATAATTTAATTATCGACTTTAAATTTCAAGATTATAACGTATTCGTAATTAGCAAACTTTACTTATTTAATTCAAATTTAAACAAACTTTTAACAAAAAAAAATTGCAAAATTTTAATCTTCTTAATATTTTTGTTAATATTTTTTATATTGCGACAAATTTTAAATGTATTATTGTTAAAAAAGATTTTAAGTAATTTTAAATTTAATCGTAATAAATAGTTTTTAGTAATAAAGAAAAATAATAAGTTAATAAACTTGCTAATATAATTGTTAACAACAAATTTAACAATAATAAATAATTATTCTAATTATTCTAATTGTATTGCACGTATATTTAAAAATAATATTTAAAAATAATATTAATATTTTCGATTTAATTGTCGATTTCTAAATAGAATACAATTAACAATTTAAATTTAGTTCTTAATTTTTTGCAAAAATATTGTTAAAAGTAAACAATAAATTAAGTATCTCTATTAAAAACAATAATAATTAAAAAATCTTTAATATATTAAACAAAATCGATAAAAATTTGAATAACAATTTTAATTTCTAAAAAGTCTATAAATATAAACTTCTTATTTTTAAATAATTTATTAATTATTATTAAAATATATTAAAAGATCTTTTCTTTATAATAATATAACAACAAAAAAATAATAAAATTGCAAAATATATTTTGCTAATAACAATCTAAAATAGAAAGAAATTTTAATAGATTATATTTATATTTGCGATATAATTTAATATATTTATATATCGAACAACTTTTAATATATTTTTTAATATTTAAATACAATATAAATCAATAATAATAATATTATACTTTTTCGAAAATAATTGTTTAATCTAAATATTTAATACTTAATAATTTATACTAAAATTTAATTGTTTTAACTCAAAAAACATTACTTTTGCTTTAAAAAATATATATTTTATTTCGAACAAATAAATATTTAATTTTAATTATAAAATATTTAACTATTATACAATTCTTAAGTTTTAACTTAATTATTTTGCAAAAAATAAATAGAATTTTTTGTTTATTAGCTTTTTTAATTTAAATAATTTGTTTTATCTTCTTATTATACAAATATATCTTTAATATTTATTAAATAAAAATTTCGAAATTAAGTTTTATCTTAAGCTTTTTCTCTTTTATTAAATTGATTGCAACAACAAACAAAAACTAAATTATAAAAAAAATTGCAAATATAAATAATTAAATTGCAAATAAAACAAATATATTTAAAAAAAAGACAAAATTAACAATTAAAAACAAAGAAATTGTAAAATAAAAAATTGTAAATACAACAATAGCAAACAAAAAAATCGAAAAAAGAGATTTAGCAAAACAAAGTTTATTTTGCTAAAATAATACAAGTACTACAAACAATAAAGATATAAATAATTCTATATCTTTATTAGTTGTTAACAAGATTTAAGTAAACTTTTTGCAAGTTTTTGCAATTCTTTTGTTAATAATTAGTTTAAACTTAATAGAGTTTTGAAACAAATAAATTAATTTTGCTATTAGATTGTAAATAACACTTAATAATAGCAAAATTAATATAACAATTTTAACTATATCTAATTTTAAATTATATTGTTTAAAAATTGTTTGTTGTTAAAACTAATTGCAAGAGTTATTTTTGTTAAAAAGCAAATTTTATAATTGTTTAATTAAATTGTCTAGCTTTGCGTCTAATATATTTAATTAATAAATAATCTTAAAGTTAAATTTAAACAAAAATTTAATTTAGCAAGCTTAATAACAATTTAGTTGTTTAATAGTTATAAAATATTTTAAATTGCAATAATTAATAATAATTTTAATAAATTATTTGACAAATATATTAATATATTTTAAATATTATTTCTTAAAAGTGCAAACAATAGTTAATAGCTTTTTGTTATAAATTTTGTAATTGCATTTTACAAACAATATAATTTTAAATATATAAATTACTAAATAAAATAATTTATTTAAACTTATTTACAAAAGTACAACAATAATTACAAAATTAAAGATATTATTTTTAATTCAAATCTTTAAATTAAAATTAAAATAATAAAGAATAAACTAATTAATAAAAGCTTTTTTAAAAACTTTAAATGCAAGATCTTTAAAATTGTTAAATTATTATAAAAAATTAAAATTCTTGTTTTTAAACTTATTAAATACTAATAAAAATTTAACTAAGCTTAAATAATTATAAATAAATTATTAATAGTAGTTAACAAAGTTTAAAAAAATCTATATATTATATATACAAATAAAAGCTTTTTATTTAAAAATATATTTAATTTTCTTAAAATTTATTTAAATTTCTTCGATAATAATAATTAAATCTAAATATTTAATTTATTTAACAAAAAAAAAAATTTATTAATATTTAAATAAAGATTTGTGTTACAAAGTTTAGCAAAAACTTTATTTATATAATTTTTGTATTTTTTCTTAATATTCTTATAGACTAAAATATTGTTTATATAAATTATACAAAAATTGTTTAAATAAAGACTAAACGTTTTGTTAATAAAAAATTAAAATATAATTAAGATATTGTATAATTTAAAAGATATTACAATATATTTAAATAAATTGTAACAAATAATAAAAACTATTTTGTATTTATTATTAAAATATATTTAAATTTTGTTAAAGATAACAATAATATCGAACTTACTATAGTATTTAATTTTGCATAATTGTTGCAAAATTTCTCGAATTAATAGTAAAGTATTGCAATTCTTAATTGTTAAAATAGTAAAATCTTTATAGTTTACGCAAACGTGCAAACTTTTATTAGATTTTTTAACTATAAAAGTAAAAACAATATACTATAAAATATTATTGCAAATCTAATTCTTACTTTTTATATTATTTAAATAGACTCGAATAATTTTTTTTAATAAAATATTTTGTAGACTTTTTTAGTTAAAGAAGTTGCTTCTAAAATAAGATTAATAGTATAATTAATACTTTTATTAAACAATAACTTGTTAATTTTTTATAAATTAAAGAACTTAACTTATTGTTTAAACTTCGAATATATTTGCTTTTTAAATTGCTTTATACTTAAAAAATTTTACTTAAATTTAATATAAAATTTGTTATAATTATTAAGAATAATAATTGCAATATTTATAATAATATTGCTATCTACAATTTAAGCTAGATATTTGTTGTTTTTTTTTAGTTAATTTAGTATAACAAAGTACTTGAACAATATTATAACTATTCTATAGTTTTCTTTAATAGCAAGCTTCAAAAATACAAAAATATTTATTTAATAAATATTAACTTTATTAAAAAACTTTAAAAACAAATATTTAAATTGTTTGTATTAATTATTAAAAATCTCTAACAATTATTAATTTAACAAGCAATACTTTATACAATAATTTAAGTTAAATTTAAAAAATTATATATTGTCTTTAATTTATATATTATACTTCTTTATTTAAAATATATTAAAAATAATTGCAAATTGTTTTAATTTAATTATTAAATACTATAAAATATTAATATATTTGCTAAAATTAATAATAATTTAAATAATATAAATAATATTAAAGATAATTTTGTTATTAATTAGACGCAATTTAATAAAATTTTAAAATAGTATAATAGAAAGTTTATAAAATTTAATAGATTTTTTATTAATAAAGATTTTATCAAAAACTTCGATATTAATAAATAATATTATTTTGATATAATATTTATTAAAAAATAAATAGATTTAAATTAAACAAATTTTAATATAAAAATTTAATTGCTAATTGTTAAACAATTTGTTGTTAATAATATTAGAACTAAATTTAACTTTAATAAACAAAACTTTATTATATAAATTAAATATAATTTTAAACTTCTTTATTGTCTTTTTTATAAATATTAATTTCTATTTTAAATTGTAACTTTTGTTAAAAATATTTAGTTTTTTAATTTGCTAAAATTATTTAAATTGTTATCTAAGATATTAGAGAAACTATTTTCTCTAAATACTATTAACTTAAAGTTGTTAATATTATAAGTTTTAAATTTAACAAAAATTTTAATTTTAATTTTAGTTAATTTGTTTTTGCAAAAAGCGTTTTTATAATATAATTTATATTTTAATTTAAGATATTTGCAATAAAGATTTAGAGACTTAATTTTATTCTTAAAAACTTAAAATTATATTTCTATATCTTATTTTTAATTGCGAATAGAAATATATATATTAAAATTATTATTGTCGCAAACATTTGTATTAATATATTTAAAAAACTTCAAAATACTAATATAATTATTTTGCTTATTAATATTATTAATAGTTTATATATAAATAAAAGTTTAAATAATTGTTAAACAAAATCTCTTTATATGTTAAAGTTTAAAATTAATTTTATAAATTAATTTAAGAAATTAATTTAAAATAATATAATTTGTTAAAATAATATAGCAACTTTAAAATCTATAATTTAAATTTTTATTAAATTAATATATTTTATCAATTTCTAATATAAAGACTTTAATTATTATAAATATAAAACAATTAATATATTAATTAAAGATTTCGATATTTTTTATAGCAAATTTAAACAATATAATTTTAACAAAGTTGCGTTGTTTTTTATCTAAATTGTTCTATTAAATATTTAAGTCTTTAAGCAAATTATTTATTGTTAAATAAGAATTAACAAATTTATTAAACAAACAATATTTAATTTCTTTAAAAATATTGCTAGTAATTTTAATAATAACAAAACTAAATTTGACTTTCTTAAAAACAAAATATTAAAAAATACTATTAAATTTAAAAACTAAAGCAATAATTTATTGTTTAAATTTTTCGAAATTCTTAATAAAGATAAAAAAATTAAAAAAGTATTTATTATTTATTATCTTTTGTAGCTTTAACTTAAGATTATAAGCAAAATAGATATTATTAAGTCAATTTTTTGCTTGTAAATTAGATTTATAAAAGTAATTATATTTGTTATTTTTGCTAAAATTATAAATTATATAAATAGATTTAATAAATACAATTTCTTTATTTTAAAAAAAAAGAAAGCTTTTGTTTTAATTAATATATAATAGCTTTAAATATATTGTATTAAACTAAAGTATTGTAGCGTTTATATTAAAAACAATATATTATTTTATTGCAAATATTTATTGTTAATTTCTCTTAATTTAAATAAGTTTTTAAAAAGTTAATTTAAATTTTTAGCTAATAGATAGAGTCGAAATTGATTTTTTTATTAATTTGAAACTTAACAATAGTAATACTATTTTTATAAAGTAGTTAAAACTATTTTTTTATATTACTTTTAATTGCTTTTTATAAAAATTAAGATATTTTTTATTAATTTTTGTTAAAATTGTTGAGCTAATTAACTAGAGTACAACGTTAATTTTTTTTGTTTTGTTTTGTATATTTGTTATAAAATTAAGTAAAGCTACTATTTAGCACTGAATTAATATATTAACAATCGAATTAATATATTTAACAAATTTATATTGTTAAACAAGTTTAATTTAATTAGTTTGTTGATTATAATTTTGTAAAAATTAAATTAAACAAATTATACAAATTCGAATATATTGTTTTTATATAGATTAGAATGCTCTTTAAGTTTTAAATTCTTTTTAAAATTGTTTTAATTTAATAAAGCTTTTATAAAATAATAATTGTAACAAAAGACAATATTAATATCTAATTAATTTTTATTTATTAAGAGTTTCTTAAATAATTTGCAATTCTTATTAGAGCTAGATTTAATTTTGCTCTTTAAAATTGTTTTTTTATTAATTATATTGCAAATATAGATAAGATACAAATAGTGCAAATATTTGTAAACAAAAGTATAATTTAAGCTTAAATATATTTGATATTATATAAATATTAAAGAACTTATATTACTTGCGAGACAAAATTTTCGATATTAAAAATAAATATTGCTTAAAGTATTGTTTTATTGCGTAGCAAATCTTCTAATAAACAAAAACAAAAATATTGTTCAAAAATAACAATAATATTGTATTGTAATTGTTGTTTTAGCAAATTTGCTAATTTTATTTTAACAAATTTATTGATTCTATTTTATCAAATTTATTAATATTATTTTAGTAAATTTATTAAATTAAAACTAGAACAATCTATTGTCTCTTTATTTTAGCAAATTTATTAATTTTATTTTAGTAAATTTACTAAATTGTAGTTAAAACAATTTGTTGTCTATTTACTCTAACAAGCTTATTAGAGAATTAACAAAATTAAATATTGTTAAGTTGTATATTATCTAAGAGATATTTATTGTCGCGACTTAATTATATTTTGCAAAGTGTCTATTTTAGTAACTTTATATCTAGAACTTGTTTTATAAAGCAAAAAACAAATAGCAAATATAAATATCTTTAATATATAATTTGCAAGATCGTATTTAAAAAAATAATTAATATTATATTAAGATTAGAGCTTTAATAGCTAGTATATAGTTAATTGACAAAAATACTAGCTATGTAGAACTAACTATATACAAAAAATAGATATAAGTACTATAAGTGTTAAGACACTAGACGTTACTCGTAGTGTACTTGAGACTAGAGAGCAAAAACTCGAAGAATAATTAAAGAGCGAAGTCTATCTAGCTTAGAATTGTAACATAGACAAATAATTTAATTAAGCAACAAAATTAAATTCTTAAATACTATTTCTGTATTTGTACTAATACTAAATAAACAAAATAGATAAATTTATTGTTAATAGTAGAATTTGTCTACAACAATAATTATTATATTCTAGTTAATATTTTGTTATTCTATTTAATATACAATTATTATTCGAAAATTTACTATAAAATTAAAAACAATTTTACTAAAAAAAAAAAATTATTAATACAAAAACGTCTAGGACTTTCTACTAATAAAAACAACAAATGTACAACAGTTGTACGTTGGTTAAACAATAGAAATCTAGATATTTTATAGTTGTTTAACAGTTGTTCAACAATTTGATGTTAGAAATTTGGAAATTTAGATTTTCTTTCGATAAATAGCGATTGAACAACGATTAAACAATAGTTAAACAATAGATAAACAACAAATAGATGTCTATGCTAATTTTAATATTGAAATTTTTGAACAACAGTTTGAGACTAGAAAATTAATTTTTCTACAATTAAACAACGATTGAACAACGATTGAACAACAGATAAACAATAGATAGATGTCTATAGATGCCAATTTTGATATTAAATTTTTTAAAATTATTAAAAACTTATTTTAAGTCTCGAAGCTAGCCCAATTAGGATTTTAAGTCTTAATATATTAAGTAGTAAAATATCTAAATTGTTGATTCGTCAATACATAAAGTTGTTAGTTAAGATATTTTTCTATTAATTCTATTAATAGTTTAGAGTTTAAACTTAAATTTAAAGTTTTAACTTATCTCGAGAAGTCTCTATTTTAATTACTATCAACACTAGCAAGTTATAAATAGAAAAATTATATAATTTACGAAAAATATATACGTGTAAGTAACTCTTCTATCTATATTCCCCCTATATATCTTTCTACTAATCTAGCACTTAGGAAGTCTAATTAATTTTTTTTTTTTTTTCAATTTAATAAAATTTTTAATCAATAGTTGAACAATTGCGATTCAACCCTAAAATCTATTTCTACAATTGATGGTTGTTAAGAAACTCAATCGTTGAACAACCAAAATTTAAAAAATTTCTAGTTGTTAATCGGTTGGAAAACGGGTTTTTATTAGTTTTAGAATGATTTTTCAACGGTTTTTCGACGGTTTTTCGACGGTTTTTCGACGGTTTTTCGACGGTTGTACAACGATTGTATATCGGTTGAATTTTTCACTAGTCTAGCTATATAGAACGCGTAAAATAGCTTTATAATTTAAAAAAAATTCTAGTAGAAAATTTTAAAAATATTATTGCACAACAAATAAAATACTATAATAAAAAGTATAAATTAAAGAGTTTTACTATAGAAAAATTAATTATACTTCTAATTAAAAATCTAAAACAAAAGAAATCTAGCAAAAAGATATTATATAAATATACTAAATTGTTTAGAATTAAAAATAAAAATAAAATACAAATTTATTATTTTATTTCATTTAATATCTATTAAATTTATAATACTTTTTATATTTTATTTCTAAAATCATATTTGTATTGCGCTAACAATTAATAAACAGAACAAATATTGCAAGCTTCAAAATTTATTAACAATAAAATTTAATAAAAGATTAAAAAAATTCTAGACAAAATTAAATTAAAGAAATAAATATAATATAAAATTAAATAAATAAATTAAGACAAAAAATACAATTAATAATTAAGAAAAGAATTTCTAGATAATATTAATAAATTGGAAAAAACATTTAAAAAACAAATATATAGCAAAAAAAGCAAAAAAAATAGTATAATATATATTGCAATAATAACAATTATATTAATAATAATTTGTTCGATAGAATATTATACAATTGTTATTGTGTTGTTGTTATATAATTAAGATACAAAAAAAGATTTCTTTATTTTATTATACAAAATATTAAAAATAATAGAATTGTTTTTCTTAATATAAATATTTAAAATATAGTTCAAAAATACAACTATTTTATTATTTCTATTAGTTAATAATATATTGCAATTACTTAGTAAATTTTTAATATTTTATCGAATTTGTTTTAAAACAATTAGAGACAATTCTTAAATTTATTTAAAAATAAATTGTTACATTTCTTAAAATTAATTATAGACAAATTATTTAAAATTGTTCGAAATACTTATATTTTTTGAAAAAAAACCAAATTGCAAAAAATTTATTTTATATAATTTTCTTTATTTGTATTATAGATTTGTTTTTGCTATTTATATATATTTTTGTATTTTTTGTTTTTTAAAAATATATAAATAAACAAAGTATAAACAAAATTAAAATAAAAAACTTATTATATTTTTCTTTAACAATTTTGTTAACAATTTAAAGTTGCTAAAAGCTTTAGTTGCAAAATTGTAAAATTTTGCAAAAAAAATTTTAAATTTATTCTATTTAAATTAATAATAAACTTAAAAACAATTTTTTTTAATTTAATTTATTTTTATTTTTATTAACAATTTGTTTTTATTTTTGTTTTTATTTTATTTTAAATTTTAAATTCTAAATATATATTAATAAAGTATTAAAAAGTAAATAAAATTACTTATTTTTAATATTTTTTTAAAAAATTAATTAACTAATTGTTGTATTTTAGTAAGAATTTTACTTTAAATTTTCTTTGTTTTTGCAAACTTTTATTTAAATTTAATTTAATACTTTTAAACAAAAATTAAATTATATTTAAATTAATAAATACAAAATTAAGTTTATTCTAAATAGTTGGAATATAGTAATACAAGTCTATTATATCTTATATCTTTTATATCTTAGTTTGTTAGCAAGAAGCAAACGCACTCGCATCTTATATTTAAATACTTAAAGAATTTATTATATAAAACAAAATTAAAATTATATTTAGTACAAGATTGTTCTAAACTTGTTTTATTTATAAAATTAATATCTTAAAATCTACAATTCTTTGTAAAATATATATTAAATTTTTATATATTGTTCTTGTAACAATTGTTATAATAAATATTACTATAATAATTTTCTAAATTATAAATACTTTAATTGTTTCTTTTAACAAAATTATAGATATAATTTTGCTATTAGTTGTTGCTTAACAATTTAAAAGATTATTGTAACAATTAATTATTCCAAAATAATATATTTTTCTTTGTTAATTTTGTTATAATTGAAAAACAAGCAATAGTATATTATATAATATATATAAAGTTAAATATCTTATTGGTTTAAAAGTTAAAGAGAACTTTATTTCGCAATTCTTTGTTAAAGATATATAACTACTTAAAGATATTTCTTTATTATTGCAAATACAAATTGTTAATAATTGTATTATTGTTTTATATAGAATACAAAAACTCTCTATTATTATTATTAATAGCAAAAAAATACGCAAAAAAAATTCTTCTAAATTTTATATTATTAATATACAAAATTATAAAATAATTTTTAAGTTATTTTAACTTAAAAAAGTTAACTTAAATATATAATAATTAAATTGTATCTAAATTTATCAAAATAGTTTTGCTAAACAATTGAAGAAAATTATTTAAATTATTAATTTTAAAAAAATTGCACAATTTGTTATATTTGCTTTTAAAAATTATAGCAAAATCTATATTGTACTTTTGTATTAAATATTATTTTTAAAAAAGTTTTTAAAATATACAAAAAAAAAATTGCACAATATAATATATTTTAGATTAAAAAGTTAATTGTTTTAAATTAAATTAAAAAAATTATAAAAATATTTTCCAAAAAAACTTTTAAATATATTTAATATATATAATTAAATAAAGTATTTAATTAATTTTGTAAAAAACAAAATATTATATACAAAATATATATATAATATATTGCAAAATAAATTAATTGCAATACAAAAATATCTTGCAAATATATTAGAAAAAAACTAAACATATTTTTTAAATAATTTTATTAAATTCTTAGTATTGTTTAGACTAACCGCGTCGGGTCGATTAATCGAGTTCGAGTTGATTAATCGAACCGAATCGGGTCGAGTTGATTCCAAAAGTTGGAACCGAAAAGTCGGGTCGATTTCTAAAGTTGGAACCAAAAATCGACTTGGGTCGAGTTAAGATTTAGTGATAAAACCGAAACCCGACCCGAAAAATCGACCCGAATCGTCAAGACTATTTAAATAATTATATTATAATTATTAATAGTTAACATATAGTCAATATATATTTAATAATAAGGTAATGTATTATAGTAATGCATTACTACTTTTTACAAAGAAAATAATTAAATCGCACCTATAGGTTCTATAGAGCCTATAGGTGCAAATAATGCATTTTATTAATAAATTGCATCTATAAGGTCTATAGGGTCTATAGATGCAAATATTGCATTTTATTAATAAATTGCATCTACAAGATCTATAGAATCTATAGGTGCAAATATTGCATTTTATTAATAAATAAAAAATCTAAAATTAGTAATTCTTGGCATAATAACGTAATTTTTGATTCCTTGGCAATTCGATTCGATTCCTAATATTAGAATCAAATATCGACTCGGGTCGAATCGGGTCGATTCCAAAATAGTAGAAATCGACTCGGGTTTCGGGTCGATTCCTAGAGTTGGAATTGTCGGATCGGATCGATTCCAATAGTTGGAACCGAAACCCGACCCGACAATCAATCTAGTATTGTTTGTAAAGAAGCTAGATAATAATTTGTATTTTTGCGTAAATTATTGCAAATTTAATAAAATTACTATTAAAAATAAGTACTTTTTCTTTTTCTTTTAGAGATACTTAAACGCTTTACAAATATAAAATATTTTATTAAAATTAATATACGCAATACGTATTATTGTATTTAAATTTGTTAAAATAATAAATAAAAAATAGTCTTTTATATTTAATATAAGTAGTTTAAGTATTAGATTATATTCTTTAATCTTATTAATATTTTTACTATTTTTTTAATTTTATATAAATTGTGTATTAAAGCTATATATTAATATTTATTGCATAATATATTTAAATTATAAAACAAGAAATATATTTAATTAATTTAACAAAAATACATAATAATATTTTATTAT
>JAABUL010001860.1_pt1 | contig 37582 bp, 39 predicted proteins | sample 5559151 | NCBI WGS metagenome assembly JAABUL01 (sample SAMN10711876, study PRJNA513368) | rock metagenome | isolation source: Antarctica rocks | place: Antarctica: Victoria Land, Pudding Butte sud | reverse complement strand
AAACGAGGGTGGTTTCGAGGGTTTTCAGCTTCAAAGTTTGGGGGTTTCTGGGGTTAAGGCGCCGTAAGGCACCTGGTCGTCAGTTTTCCCGAGCGTGTGGAAGCCAATCATGGCAGTGAAGCGACATTCTGACAGATGCATCTACAGTTCCGGATACTCTACCTTTGGGACTCATCACATGTTCCCAGACGCGCTGACGTCCCAGCAGTCATAAACATAAACCCCCGTCAAACCTGCATCGCCTACTTTTACTGACCTTATCGACCAATACATACCAACCACCATGAATACAAGGGAGCAAAGTGCCACAACCGCGCATCCTGACTAACAAACAACTCATCAATCAGGCTGATGACCACTTCCCAAATCCGTCCGAACCCAGTCACTCGCCCATCTTGAAAACCTGATGATCATCAGAGATTCACACTACCGAATGCCTGGAAATAGATACCTGGGACTCCCCAGCCCGGCCCGAGCCATATCGACCACTATCGTTCATCAAGATAACTAGTCCTATTTCACCCACCGAACACAAAAAGAAAACTCTTGATAGTCCATGTGTCCATCAACAAGGGAATGAAGCACCAGCATCACACTTTTGTATGCTTGACAAGTCCGCTCTTGACAAATAAATCGCTTGGGAATTCTGTTGGGAAATATTTCTCACTAGCTACTGCAACATCACGCTTTGCAGTTCATTTGATTAACCTAACCTTGCCTTGCTAGTCTGATCTTCCCACACTACGAGTGCTTTGCCTTTCAGCAACGTCTCGACCAGGTGACCAGCACTATCGCAATCGCCGTATCAGAGCTACGCTGGACCTTTTCATACGTTACGTGTTTTGACATGACATGTAAACAAACACCCTGCCATACCGTTTCCTCTTGCTTCTGCTGGTTTTGAATACATCACATCATGCATCTTTCCAACATCCCATCCCCTTTGGGCCCTTTGGGTACTTTCGTCCTGTGCCATGTTATCTATCCCCTTTATCCACCTCACCTCTGCGCGCCAAACGTCTACTGAATAACATGACACCCGGTATGAAAATGGCATCCATTGACCCAGAAGTGGAAATCAGATCGAAAGGGGTTTTGAGGGCAGTGGGCGTAATGGTTCGAAAAAAGAAACGTTGTGTATCATAACTTGGCGAGTCGGATCTGGGTAAGGGGGGCTTCTTTGTTGAGGATTATTGTTGAGGGTGGGCAAGGAGCTGATGGGCGTCGAACGCCAAATAGAGCAACCCGCGTGATCGCGGATACCATGCATGGCCTTTCCCTCCTATCTCGATTACATACCCTCTGGCTTTCCAAAAAAAAAACAACTCTTGCAGCATCGTTACACCCCGAGTCTAATATTTCCTTGTAGAGATGTTTATCCAGAAAATTTCCCCTCCTCTTAGAAGCTACGAACACCTCCCCCAAAAAAGCACCACTTCTCCAGAAATCTCTCACCAGAGCTTGTGTATACGAGATTTCGTGAAAAGTGGGGATGGTAAAGGAGGTGTGGTGGTATGAGAGGAGGTGATTTATTTTGGAGTGGGATGGGATGGGATGTGTGTGTGAGAGAGAGAAACGACAGATTGGTTGATAGGTTGAATGAAAGAGAAGGGGGAGGATTTAGTTGGTATGGTATGGTATGGTATGGTATACACACTACATACATACCTAGATTGTCTCGCCCAAGGGGTACATCCATCCATCACACACACACACACACGAACTCGTACCAAACCCATAACAAAACAACAACAAAAGCCACAAGATATCACACAGCCACGAACACCGCTACGCCTCCCACAGCCTCCCCCGCCCCCCTTCCCACACACACACGAAACCCACTCACTCGCATTCCTTTGCCGACAGGACAGAGAAAAGCCAATCTAGTGACGGGGAAAAATCCCCAAAAAGGAGAAGAAGAAATCCATGCATGCATGCATGCAGGATGAAATTGGAAAACTCGCTGGGACTGTGAGGGCATATTTGCATACATACATGCAACTGCCAATGCCAATGCAAATGCAACTGCCAATGCAAACGCAAATGCAACTGCAACTGCAAATGCAAATGCACCTGCAACTGCAACTGCAACTGCAAATGCAACGGCCAGAGGTATAACAGTAAGCAGGGCAGGATATACATACATGCAGCGATGATCCATTTCAATAGGGGCGCTGGACCCCGCTGACTCTAGAGAGGCTGAGAACAACCAGCAATCAAAGAAACCGCGAGGTAAATTAAAAAAAATCCAAAAAAAAATCCACATGATGGCATGCATTAGACAGTCAACCCCTCCACATTCCCAAGTTGCCCACAACGGGACCCCCTTGCAGGCAGCTGTTTTGGCATGGGTCGTGTTTGAAGTAGTCACAACAACAACAAGGTCATGTAGATATCTGTCCCGATTAGAAAGGTGCATTGCATACACCTGTGTTTCAGCTTTTTTGGCATGGTGTCGGTATTTCCGAGGAGGATGGGGGATATTTTCTTTGCTTGCCGCGCCCTTGCAGGAAGATGTGACAACGAGACTGCAGATACTCCTAGGGCGCTTTTGCTGCTCGGGAAGTAGATTGCAGGTCTGTCACATGCCGGCTTTGTAGCAGAGATAAGGAGAATATAACACGATCAAAGCTTGTCATTATAACCTTTTGTCATTTGGGTTCCGTCAACGCCGGAACTTGTAAGTATGCTAAATGCATCTATATGGCACGAGTGCTTCTTTTGGGGGTATCAATCAAATTTGATCTGCGAGGGTGGTCAGCAAGCTCTCTCCTCGACATGTTAGCAGTATGGAAAGCTTACCCAACGTCATACTCATCGAAACATCCGTATTCTCCACCATCTTCGTAAACTCCTCAAAACTAATCTTCCCGTCCCGATCCGTATCCGCTTCCATGATCGTCTTGTCGACAATCTACAGACGCTTTGGGTTAGCTCTTATCTCTCTCCCCCCTCTTTTCTGCGAACTATTGCTCCCCACTAGGAACGTACCTGCTGCAATTGCATATCTTTCAAGTTGCTCCCCACCATCATCTTTAGCACGATAAACAGTTCCCCATTACTTATATACCCATCGCGATCGATATCATAGACCTTGAAGGCAAACCGTAACTTTTCTTCCTTGTTGCCCTTGGAGCTGAAGGCGCTCAAGCCAGACACGAACTCTTGGAAGTCGACATCACCGCCACCGTCCTCGTCGAATATGGCGATCATACTATATACCGGTGGTTAGAATGGGGAGAACGGTGTGTGGTCAAGAGGAAGGAAATACCGAGTGGCTAAGGGGTTGGAGTTGACTTGAGGTAGGGAAAGGAATTCTTCGCGATCTATCGTTCCAGAGTTGTCCTTTGTAAACGTGTTAGCTCCATTGTGGTATTGCAGTGACCACCGACTCGCCCCTACCTTGTCGAGTTTCATGAACCTCTTTTGCAGTCGATCGACCTCTTCGCGGTCGACTGTTGTAGGTTGCTGTCAGCACCGCCATCGAGCCATCAATTTGACATCGATTTGCCCTCACAGTTGGATCCTTGTACGATGCCATCGAGCAGCTGGCCGCTCGCGCCAATCCTCTTCCGCGCATCATAGAGCGCTGCTTGGTTTGCGGACGCCACTTTTGCGACGTGCCCTACCACGGGTACAAGTCGACTCTGATGGTTGCGTAGAGACCTCTATGTAGTAGTGTTGAAGCTGAACGGGGTTGATCGTCGAGCGTGGTGAAGTTTCTCCAAGCAGACGGTGGATGAGTTGTGAAGTGCAGTGAGATGGGTAATGGGTGATGGATGATGGTCCCATGAATCTGATACGGAGCACGAGAGACGCTAGTCTCGTTAGGGATTAGGTGGCCTACGGATTGCCTGGTTGGCGCTTAACCGGATTAGATGGACTATTACCACCAATAACACGATCCGTCCACGAAAACACCGAGGGGTAAAGTCAACGACAATCCAAAGTCTAGTATCACCAAGTCGTCCAAATCAGCCCCAAATACCACATTTCCATCACCTTTTTTCGCTGTACAATTAATCCTTGGACTTTGCGCTTTTGATGATGTCAAATTTCGAAATTATCGTCACCCAAAATTGTCGCTTTAATGACACGATCATCCGCCAACACATCGGCACGCTTTCGCCAACGCAAATTAAGCACCAGACAAACATTACAGATCCTCCGAGAAGACCAAATAGAACAAGAAGATGATATTACCCAGCGCAACGTCCCCAAGGTTGAAACCGGTGTCGAAAAAGGCGAAGAGATCGTAAGTTTGCTGTCTTTCCTTTTCTTTTCCGGGTCACGCCTTGCGACCGTAGGACCCTGTGTCGCGTCCCTAATATTAATATGCACGTAGGAACACCACCTCCAAGCCGCCTTATCAGCCTCTCAAGCAGCTGCTGTTGGCGGTAAAGTCGCACAAATCTATATCCCCACTCCAGATACGATCCAGAGTTCGATCCAATATGAACGACTCTACCCTCTTACTTTTCCTCAGCCGGCAACGTACATCCGATTTTCTTCCACCGTAGAGGACTGTTGTGGTTGTCTGTATGATTTGGACGATGAAGACGTCGCCTTCTTAAAGCCAACGAACAAGAACAGGAACGCATCAACGCAATGCTCGGAAGATCAATTCGAAGAAGTCATGTGTTTCTTCGAAGAGACAGCCCAAGCCAAGCAGCCATATGCGGCCGTAGATAGCCCCCCTGTGCTTAGCTACGAGGAAATGGAATCCGCATTTGATGAAAATCTCGATGACCACGCCAGACCCTTCACAGAGGAGATTTACGAGCACTGGAAAAGCCGAAGATTACAAAATGGGAATAAATCTCTACTAATCAGTCTCAAGGTAAAGTACTCGACTTTGCCTTTTGTTTGCCGTCGCTGACCACCGCACAGTTCGAAACTGGTGCAGAGACAGACGACGCTGATCCATACGTCTGTTTTAGAAGAAGAGAGGTTCGGCAGATCCGCAAGACGCGGGGCAGAGATGCTCACAGTGCGGAGAAGTTGAAGAAGCTCAGGAAAGAGCTTGAAGAATCAAGACAGATCATGGCACTCATCAAGCGGAGGGAAATCACTAAACGAGAGCAACTTACCATAGATAGGCAACTTTTCGAACAGCGAGCCAGTCTCAGGCAAGTGAAGCAAAATCTTCCAGAGCAGTACAGAGAAGGAGACGAGGACATCTTGATCAACCAAAAGGTAGGACAAGTTCGCCAATTTGCAAAGGCACATGGTCTAAAACTGACGGTGCAAAGCCCCAGAAGAAAAAGCCGCTCGAACTTACATCTCAGCGCAACTCTGGGAATCAGCTCAGATTGCCGCAAAGGCCGGATGGTAGACCCGCCGAAGCAGACTTGGTCTCACTGCAGGACCTGTTAGCTGAACAGGAGAATTACCTGCAACAGGAGATCGAATCGAAAATCGCCCAACATAAGAAATGGAACGAGGGCTATGTTGACTCAACGAAAGCCCCATTGACACCTCCTTTAGAGGTCAATATGCGATCGAGTTACCTCAATGCCAAGATAGATGTTCCCTTACCTACACCACCGGCGTCAATATCTTCCGAGCATATGGGTGATGTGACCGCTGATTATAGCTCACCAAGCCGCGGTAACGATGAGTCCATTACAGTCCGTTATGAGTCTCCATCCTATGATGAGCCGGGTCAGAACCAACCCTCGTTTCGACGTAGGTATGGGCGTGGAGGCCGTTTGATGATTGATCGTAGAGGGATGCGGTTGCAGTCAACGGAAGGCCTGGATGATACCGTTGTAGATCGATATAAATTTGACCAGGATGAGGACGAGGATGAGATACCAACCTACCCGATCGATCAGTACGATATCCCGAGGATGCGGTACCGAGCGCACATACATCCACTATTGCAGACTGCAAAGCGTGCACAGCAAGCGCAGCAGGTTGAAGCTGGCGGCTCCGTTTCTCAGCGAAGCGGTTCTGGGAGCGTTCCACGTCAAGTCGGCTCTGATTGATTCTTCTCAGTTTCTCATGTCAACAACTCCCGTTTAGCCCAAGGTGTGGGAGGTTTCGAAACGAAGCAAGCATCTCTGGGCCACATACAGGTACACCAAGGCCCCAAACCCCAGCTGGATTTGCAGCAACGACGGTGCTGCTCGAGGGCATCTCATGTTGCGGCGTGTTCAACCAGTAATGGAAGGCTGACCCAGCGTTTTCGGAACCACATTATACTGAGTGGTAGCTGTACAATAGTGTAAGATGGATATGATAACGAAGCCTCTCATGAGGAAGGTCGTCCGAAGACCAAAGGATAAATAGGAGATAGCATTAGATCTCCTGATACCAATGTATCTCTTGATGCATGACATTTCCTGTACACGCATGTCACGTCCTTCTTTTCTTGCTCCGGGCGCCGTCCGTAACTCCATTAGCAGCTTCGAGTGACAAGCCTTCTATACTGAGGAATCGCATCTTCTCCTCAACGGCTTCGAGTGCCGACCCTAATATTTCCTTCTCACCGAGGCGGACTTCGATAGCCATTCTGCGTCGTCGTTGTAGTGCAGTATCCTGTAGCAACACGGCATCTTCAGCTATCGATGTGTTATATTCGTCACGCCGCCGGATGATGATTTTCTTGAGCACCAGAGCCGTATCTAAAGTAAGTTGTGGTGATGGCGGCTCAAGTGCCTCTCCAGCTGCACAGGCTTTTCCCAAGGTCTCGGAGTCCATTGTGAAAATATAAACCATGAGTAAGAGAGCTGGTTCGAACTGGGAAGCCTCACCACTGGGTTGGCGTTGTAGGTCATACCCGTTATCATACACCTGCCAGTTGTCTGCGAGCTGAACCTAATGAAAGTTAGCGTAGTCTCGCTCAACAATACCACACGACTCACCCTTGCATTCTTTTGGCTTTCTCCTGGGGCAAAATGCGCAATCGCAGTCTCTATTATAGTTTCAACACCGATTTCTACAACATCCCACTTCTTGTAGTTGTCCGTTATGTAGCCATATGTCCGAAGTAGATCCGATCTGGGCAACTGGCCGTAATCGTTGAATATTTCTTGTCCCTTCGTGATTGGCTTGATTGCAATCATAGTCATCCTGCTTTCCTCTTGAAGCAGATGCGCCTGGTCTCATTAGTAGGGACTTTCGCAAGTTTCGGTATTACTCACATTGTTCTTATCACCATCTGCATTGAGTAGATCCGCCAGTGGAACCATCGCTTTAGGTAGGCTGGGGATCTCCGAAGTGTCATCCTGCCAGTCTTCGTCTTCCTGTTCTGGCTCAAAGTCAAACGCGTATGCCATGATCAACGTCGCCATCCTATGAGCGATCATAAGAAAACGTGCTTCGCCATTTGAGCTAGCGAATACCGTAGCGTAGTCTCCAAATAGTGCGTGCTGGCCTTTGACAATAGGAAGCAGTTGTTCAAGGAAAGACGTATTTGCCTCGCTCTTCCCTATCTTCTTTACAACGGCGCTGCCTTGTAGTTCGGCCAATTCAGAAGGCGACCACTGCATAAGGGTATCGAAGTCATCAGGGAAGATATTGAAGTACGGCCACCATGTAGACTTCTCTTTCTGGCCCTCTTCATATATCATGACGAGTATCAATGACATCCACGAATCGAGCTCCGTGAACGCCTCTGGAATATGTCGGGGGAGGTTTGAATTTTCCACGCTCAGAACATCCGATAGACCTACAGAGAATAGCTCCTCATCCTCGTCGATGTCTTGCACTGCTTCTGGTACATGTCAGTATGCTTGAACCCGGGAGGAAGAAATACGGAAACGCTTGAAAGCTAGTACCTATGCCTCTGCCAGCACCATATCGTCTCTTGTCCGCTACTCTGATCTTCGAGCTTATACTGGCTCCTGGCCTCTGTTTCAGCCAGCTCATGAAGTTGTCGGACTTTTGCTGGAAGTCATCAGTCACCACAGGAGTCGTCATATCAGTATGCCTCGAGAAGAAGGTAGGTGTGAAGCGGAAAATGAGAAGTACGGTAGTCGGTGGACGTGAATGTTGTGCGGCAATTCAAAGCGAGTCAGGGTCCGAGCTTCTCCAACCCCGCCTAAAGTCCGAGTACCGACAGACGATAACAACAGCGATTAACTTGACATCGACCACCATGATCGCTCTCGGTCTCGAAGGCTCAGCTAATAAGCTGGGCGTTGGCATCATACTCCATCCTCCTGAAGGTGGTCCAGCCCGGATCCTCGCCAATATCCGCCATACATTCGTCTCCCCGCCTGGAGAAGGCTTTCTGCCAAAAGACACAGCGAAGCACCATCGATCATGGCTCGTCAAGCTCGTCAGGCAGGCCTTGAAAGAAGCTGGCGTGACTGTGAAAGTTGTGGATTGTATATGCTACACCAAAGGCCCCGGTATGGGTGCTCCTTTGCAGAGCGTCGCTGTCGCGGCCCGCATGCTGAGCTTGCTGTGGGGTAAAGAGCTTGTGGGAGTAAATCATTGCATTGGGCACGTCGAGATGGGTCGCGAGATCACAGGGGCGCAGAATCCTGTTGTTCTATATGTATCAGGTGGCAATACCCAGGTCATAGCCTATGCTTCCCAACGATATCGGATTTTTGGGGAGGCGCTCGATATCGCTGTTGGGAACTGCCTTGACAGGTTTGCGCGTACGCTCAATATTTCAAATGATCCTGCGCCAGGCTATAACATTGAACAGATGGCGAAGAAGGGGAAGCATTTGTTAGATCTGCCATACGCCGCAAAGGGAATGGACTGTAGTTTCTCTGGGATTCTGGCAATTATAGACATATTAGCCCAAAAGTTGGAGAGCAACACAGGTGAATGGATGGATGATATCACAGGAGAAGTGATCACCAGGGAGGACTTGTGCTTTAGCTTGCAAGAGACCGTCTTCGCAATGCTAGTGGAGATTACAGAAAGGGCAATGGCGCACGTGGGCTCCAGTCAGGTGCTAATCGTAGGTGGGGTGGGATGCAACCAGCGGCTGCAAGAGATGATGGGCATGATGGCAAGAGATAGAGGTGGCAGCGTGTTCGCAACCGATGAACGATTTTGCATAGACAACGGGATTATGATTGCCCATGCTGGATTGTTAGCCTACCGTACGGGCTTTATAACTCCCTTGGAGGACAGCACATGTACCCAGAGATTTAGGACAGACGAGGTGTTTGTTAACTGGAGAGACTGATCCATCCCCAAAAATGCGAAGCTAATGGTGCTGTGGGCTCCAAGACTTTCCCATTGTATCATATGATGCTGCACTAGCGACCTTGCCGATCTATCTTCGAACAGATGGCTTTCCAATGACCCTATGATGACGAGACGCAGAAGTCCTTTATGAAATGAAAAAGGGCTTTTGAGATGGTATGCAAGAAATGCATGAGATATGGAAACCTATCCCTATAATATAGGATCTTTCTCCTCAACTCCAACGCTACATGAAGATGACATCAAGGTACGTTCGAGAAACGTAAAGTGTACCATTCAGTCAGTTTCATCAACTGTGGGCTTGTACATAATAGTGGTCACGTACTATTTCTGATGTCAGTCAAGCGGCGCACGTAAACGTAGAAAGAGATTACCTTTCGCTTGTAGCGAGTAGTCACACTTGTGGCCAGAACCTGGTTTTTGATACTACTGGTGGCCAAGTGGTTGAGCACTGTGTGATTAGGCATGTTCAATACACTGCTATCATCCTTCATGGGAGTCGACCCGTTCAGTATGGACTTTCCCAGAAAGAGAGGTAGACTTGGCGGTGTGGCAAATTCCGCAACTCCTCTCGCAGCACGCTGGTACCGCCTCGCTTGTTCGGAGAGATCAAGGTCATGAAGGTATTTGGGGACATCATCGCCCCAGTAGACAGCTTCAGGAGCTTCAATAGGCTGAGTCTTTCCAACAGAGTTTGGATCATGATCCGTACCTTCGGTGCCCTCGGGGAGAACTTGTGGCGGGTGAACTTTGATCTCGGTTTCTGAATCCTTTGGCAAGTCGTCGGCGCTAACTTCAATGTAGTTGACAAGGATGTTGGTGTAATCGACGGCAGTTGGCAGTTCGTTCGAGAGCTGCATCTCGCCATCGACAATAAACTTGACATGGTGAGTTCCTGGAGGAAGTTGAAGGACATTTGAAAGTATGTTCGTTTCAGGACTGTGTATCATCTGGTGATCAGCATGCATGTGGCATACTCAAGCTAGACGCTCAGATGGCTCAATGCCGGTAAGGCACACTGAAGACATGAACAAGGCTGAAGTAGTGCAAGTATTGTAGCGCAGTGCGCAGAAAGACGCATCTCACGAGGTGAACTATTAAATTCAAGATTCCCAGTAGACTCGAAGAACAGAGCAGTTGATGGGACATACGAACAGCTTTACTTACTCCCTAGTCATGCGGAATTTCCGGCTCCATGAAGTAAATGTTCCCGTAACGTAGACCTTATCGCCCCCCTGCTTCCACTGAACCAGAGTTGGCACAGTCCTCTTTGACCCCTCAAACGGATATGGCTGAAGCTCATCGCCAAGCTCGTCGTCGTCAATCGTGGTGTTGCTAACAATGGAGGTTTGCCGTGGCAGAGCACCCTCGACGTCTTCATAGTGTAAGGCCGATGAGAGATCTGCAGGGGTGATTATAGGAGAGCCGGGGGTATGAACCTCTTCCTCAATCGGCAAAGGTAGGCGGGGTGGAAAGTTGAGATTTGAGTGCGGTATATAATTGGGGTCTCGAGGCGGACCGGATGGCTCGAACCGGGAATCTGGACCTTTTTGGCGCCTGGGTTCTGCTCCACGAGGGACTTTTACAGGCGTAGATTGTTCCTTCTTCTTCCTGTCCTTCCATTTTTGATGTGATTGCTCGTTGCCCATCCTTTCGCCTTGGCTGTGGTGCTGTGTGGGTGATGAGTTGGCGGATCCGGAGTGGTGTTGAAGATGTGCTGCTGGATGCGATGTGTGCTGTACAGGTGCAGTTCGAGTAGAGGGCTGAGCTGTTGACGATTTCGGCTCTTTCCGTGAATGGTTCGTCGAAGAGCTTGATGAATGACTGACCACGGGAGAGGCAGGCTTCGCGCCATCTGGCTTCGATGGATTGTTTCCCATTGTGACGTTACAAGAGGACCAACACGCCCAGGGAAACGCCCAAAACTCAAGCAATAGCAGCAAAAATCATGGAAGAAGTTCAATGGGTTGACTGCAGCCCAGACATGCGGTTATCTACAATGACACGACGTTGCCCTTAGGGCTTCTCCATGCAGATCGACGTTTACGGACACTAAGTGATGTCAACCCGAAATCAATTCCCTTCAGTGGAGGAGCTCCAGGACTGCCTTACTACCTCAGGTTTACAAGGGGCATTTTGAAATCTCTCCCTGTTGATACTGCAGGTCCTCGTTGAATATGCAAGGAACCTAGTCGTCTTCGTCATGGAAATGCCACGGTGGAGGTCCGTGAATAACAAAACGCTACGAGTACGGAGGTACTTAAACATGTGCAAAAAGCTGCTAAGCTAGGTAGACCTGGTAGGTGGTTTTAACCGTACCGTATCCTAAAGTACCTACCTACGCACGCTACGGTATGGTGTATTTTGCATCTAAAATCCAGGCTCGAGTTTGAACACGCAATCGCCACTGGATCAGGAATATATCATCTGCCCACTGCGCTGTGCATGATCTTTATGAAGTTTGCGCCTCGCTTGAATTCATCCCTTCCATGTGACCATTCCGACGAGTCAGCTTATACGGTTTCAGAGTCAGGTCAAAAGGATTGTTGTTTCAAACCAAGCTCGTTAAAAGCCAGTTCAGCCGATCGAGACCACGTCCCTGTTCATCATAACCTGTTCATGGCTGGCAAGACTCTCACCTCCACGTGGTGCCGGCTGAGAACCTGATAACAATTGGTTATTCTTATCAGAGCTAAGAAGAGTCACGAACCCGACGACATGCAGCCGAAGACGTCTATTAACGATCTTTATCGAGCGATGTGCGACTGTTACAACGATCATCGAAGCCATCGAGCCAAGGGGCAAGATACTGCGTCCTCACCACACGGCTTATATAACCTCAATGCCGAAGTTCTATCGATAGGGACTCTCAGCGATCTTCGACGGTTAAGCTCTCGAGGCTTATTCGACTGCGTTTCGTTCAAATCACTGTTCTGTTGGGAAAGAGGCTTTGCCAATAAACACACTATATGGGCTATAGGGTGGCCTTCGGTAGGAGTTTGGCTCTTGGATCCAGTGCCCACTACGATGGAAGGTATACAAGTTGGTTGGAAAGTTGAAACGCTCAGGAAGAGGGGGAATCAAGACTTAACGACGTGTCGTTTGAGAGTCAGGGACTGTGCAGGACTGGATCCAATTGTCAGTCTCCCTCATACGCCTCTATATCTAGAGACATCGATGCATTTCTACGGTTTAGAGTTTTCACCGGATCCGATGGTTTTTCGTTTCCGTGGGGCTATTCTACTAAGGCCAGCTATCCTGGAGTACTGAAGGAGGGGGTATGAATAGGAGGAATCTCGTGTATTGAGGACCTGTCTTGAGGATGATACAGTTCGGTGGCGATTGTATAATCTGTGGGTAACCAGGCCTACATATTTAGCGAGTGTCTATTGTAGCGTTAGCTTCGCACTCGAGTCAATAAAACAACTATCAATCAATCATAACCTGTTAAAGAGATCAGACCCCAACTGGTGGACTCTTTCGTTGTTCTGAGACTTCAATCTCAATGGTTTTTGGTGGGCGGTGAGCTAGGCCTTCTGTCGAAGATCGTCTTGTTGGGATCAGGACCGTCTCGAAGACATTGGCCTCGATAACATCTCGAATACATAAGAAAATACTTTTTTAAGGTTGAAGTAGCTAGTTGTCCGTGTAGATATGTCCCATTGGAGCAAAATGATCGAATGCAACGATATCGGCTGAAACACCATGACAATCAAAGAAAATGGGATTAGCGGCGAGGAGTTTTACATTTCACTTCTAAAGGTGCTTATGGCCAATGTCAATCTCAAACACCCATGAATAGACTCATTAAACACCGGTCCAGTCGAATCGTAACCCATCTCAACGGTATTTACTCTCGTGACGGAGAATACTTAAGGTAATTCATAGTAGGTTCGATTCCTATTGGGCGCTAGTACAATGGTGTAGTGGTGTCGTTTCTTTTCTGAGAGTAGACTTGATATGAAATGGAGAGGCAAGTCTATGCGTTAAGAACGGGGATAGGCAAAAGCTTCCCTGCAACCAAAAACCCTTTGGAAAAGATCAATACCCAACCTCATCTCTGGACAAGACTAATAGGATTCGACAAGGACCTGGAAGAACAGGTAATCGGAAGCGTGGATGGAAATCCTGAGTCCGCATCAATTCCGAAGAGTTTTCGCCTTCAAATCAGTAGGACATTGCTCAGCAGGATTCAATATATCCAGTCACTGATGCACAATTCGAATCGACTTTGTCAGTCTTTGTGAGTACCTTAGGAGGTATTGCTCAAAGATAATGTAAAATACCACTGTAGAGAGTATTCCGTACCTACCTACCTAGTACCTACCTTACGATAGGCAAAGCGGATGTGGCTGACTCTAGCGACAGCCCTACGTCAATAGCACATGTCAGAGCCTTTGTCTCTGCTCCCCACGTACCAATTTTCCAAGCCAGCAAATTGATCATGTCTTGATGAAGCAAGACACCATTGTCCCACCCCAAAAATGGGCTACCTCTCCGCCCTTACAACTTTCCTCTACTACCTCCTCTATCCAATTGCCGTTCTCCTCGGCTGGATCTTCGCCCTCCTGGCCATCGTTGCCGCGCCGTTTTTATACCTTGGGCACTACATCATCATATACACCTGCTGGTACCCATTTCATATCCTTGCGAAGTTCGAGGTAAGATCTTTGCCGAAGCTATCTCCTTACGACAACCGTCTAATATTTTGCACAGACGCTCTACATTTACCTCGGTGTAGCAACCCTTGTAGGTGTCTTGACTGGGACAAGTCTGCACTACACATCAGGCTTCATTCGCACGTTGTTGGATTTAGATGGTCGTGAAGAGAAACCACGAGGGATGACAGCGGTTACGTATCGTATGGAGAGACAAGCGAAGCAGAAGCAGAAGGAGAATCTGGCTTTCGTGCCAACACCAAGGTTCACACCGCAAGCGAGCGTCGATGTGTCGCCGAAGGAAGAACATATGGACTGGTTGAGGCAAGATCGAGGGCGCAGGAAGGGCTCGTTGATAGACACCACCATACTTGAGGAAGACGATAGTTCGGAGGAGGGGTTTTAGTCCTCGCGGATACAGGCAGTTGGTTTGCTTTTCAAAACACCCTGGGGAGTTTCTTTCGATAAGCGTAGGCCTTATCTAGCACATCCCCAAATCGTCATCCCTTTTTAGCATTTCGTAACCCCAACGCCCGTGACTCTGACACCGAATCCCCAAGTTTCCTCAAACGCCCACATCTCCCTGCATCACTTGGTATATCTAAAATTTTATCAATCGCTAGAAGAACAGCCTCGACACCCACAAGCAACACATTCGATAGTTTGGTCCTCCTTCAGCTGCGCCTTTGGTACCCGACAGATGCAAGTCGCGTTGAAGTTTGTCTCTTTCGTTTGTATACATCTTAGGCAGCACAACTGTATGTAGACCCTGGTTATTATATATCCAAAAAGAGCTATCATATCAACGGCGCATACCTTCTCATAGCCCTGCTTCTTCCACTTTGCGATTAGATTTCCGTCTGCGTAGCCATTTTTCAATAGCCAGTCATACAGAGTTTTCGAGATTGCTTCTTTGTCGTAGTAGAGTTCGTAGATATATCTGGACCCTATGCGCATAGGAGCTGTCAGTAACCGCTCCCTGAGAGATAGGCGGATAGCGGTACGTACGTTGATGGCTGATCTGAAAAATTGGCCACAAGACTTCGTGTCGCTTTTTACCTTCATGTGAAGCATTCTCGGCGTCCTTCATCTTGTTACTGAACTCCAGTAGGGTGTCCTCGAGATCGTCAAAGCCATCTGGTGGTGGCTTGCGATTTCGCGCTGAGCGAATAGGCGGCATGGCTCGATGCGCTGTCAGATGCTATCGTAAGAGCTGATACGAACGATTATAATGGTGGTGTATCCTATGGCTCTAGTGCAGTTAGATGTAGTGGCTTGTGAAGGCACAACGGTGAACAATGGTGATGAGAAACCTTTAACCGCTGCGTCATTCGGCATGTTCCGCTAGCGCCATATCCAAGCGAGCGGTTGAAAGCCAAGAGCTTGTCGGTATCAAAGAACCCCTCCCAGTACAAATAACTTCAGGCATCGGAATAATGGTTATCAACCCGACGTATCTTGCTCAGCGAACACGTTCATGTTTGTCTCTGTCTCGTCCACATGCGCTACACTTGCTAATCGGAGTATCACAGCTGTGAGCTGGCAAGATGCCCAGAAGAGGGTCCTCAAGTCCTACCGGGAGTGGCTGAGAGCTGTCAGTTGCTTTCATAATAACCTCTGTCTAAATGATACTGATGACCTGTGTTTGGTAGGCTCCCGAGATCCAGCAGATGTACTCGCTCAATTTCCCTGTCTCTGCTATACGGACCAAGATACGGCAGGAGTTCGAAAGGCATAGATTCGTTGCCCAATTGCCTGTGGTTGATGTGCTGCTCACGCAGGGTCATGTGGAATACCAAGTATGCGCCCCAATTCAATTCTCGACCAAACAGTAAGCAAGCGTTGAGTGGCGTCGGAAGACGTAAGACATTGGGGATGACAGGATGGAGCAAGTTCAGGGTGGATATGGTGCAGCATATGCTGACCGAAGATTGATGATAGGAAACGCTCAACTTTTGGAAGCAACTGCCGCATGTCCTCAAGTATTTCAGAGATACGGAAGATCCCACCTCAAGGTTGCCCAACAACTTCATGCAAGCATTTTTAGAAGTAAGCTGTCCAGAGGATAAACAACAACCCTGTAGCTGACCTGCGGATTTAGGGTCGAAATTGAGGCTCTATATTTCCCAATTGGCGTTCATGTTGCACATAGGGGATATCAAAAAGCTCAATGCTATTCCAGCACTTAGCGCCTGCCTTGACTTGCATCAACTTTGCTGCCTCGTCATGAAGTCATCCCTCGAAGCCATAAACTTGTCCGTGACCACGTCACAGAGATCCATCAGGTCATCAAAGCCCTTTTCTAGTACATCATAGACTGTTGTGCCATCTGTGAAATCGTGTCAGCCGAGTCCACTCAAACGGGAAGAGTAGTAACCGGGACAACGCACCGTACGTCTGAATCCGTAAATTCATCTTGGCTTCTGACGGATGTGGTATCGAATATCCACAGAGCTCAACTTCAGGGCTGCACATATAGGGTTTAGCGCCAATGATCCAAACAGACTTAGGGCAATCGTACTTTTTCATAATTATATATCGTAGTGCATTTCCCAATGTATGATCTTCGTTCTCAAATTCGAACGAGGCGGCTGTGTCACTTGCCCCAGGGAGCTAGATCCATTTCAGGCTCTATGTTCCACCAAGAGTATAGGGAAAACTAACTACACGGATACGCTGTTCGCCAAATTCTAAGACCGGTTCCGGAGAGGCTGTATTGCCCGTGACTTCATTACCGTTTGGTGCATCTTGCATGGATTGGTCTTGAGAGCCGGAGACTTGTGAAGGCATCTTTTGATACGGCAATGCGAGTGATATTCCATCAGAAGTTCCTGACCGAGTGTCAAAATTTATGTCTTTAGCGCCCGTTTATTTTCCCGCTTGATGGAGACAGTTTTTCATGCCGATGCCATGCTTTACAAGGATAATCCGAAGATTTATTAGGCACGTAAGAAGTCACTCATACCCCAAAGACAATTATTGTCAATCGTATCTTGATGCACCAGCATCTAGAATCTGCACGCTCAATATGGACTTCAGGTCTCGACTCTTGAAAGTCTCTGAGTCGGATGTACGGTATGCATTTGTAGGGAAACAGGCGCGCGGCATATAAATATCAATCCACTTTGAGCTGTACCTGAGATCATCGCGCAGGAGAGACTATTGAAAGCTTGGCGTCGGAGATGTTGCTTCATTAAGATCCAAGTACCGCAATGGATCAACGATGCTTCTATCCTACACCTCTATTATTACCCGGTGATGCCCGATCGAGGGAAGCACATTTGTTATCGGCTCGACTGGAGGCTACAAGGAGTGGAACGGTTGCAGAAAGTCTAGGTCTGATACCTACTCGCTGTGTAGAAACAAAGGGGATGTATCGGAATTCGCGATGGGATATTCCGACGTTTCAAGAGCAAAGCGTGATCAAATCAAAGCAATATGAATCGTGGAACACGGTCTCTGGATCAAGACACGGCACAAGAATGGCCGTTGGCAGTTGGTATTAGGAATATTGAAAGGTTCGTGTGTAACAATCCATATACAACTCGTTTCAAGGAATCAACGGCAACCTGTCAAATGCAAGTGGCTGCTCGGGTCAGACGGTCACAGCCGTGCAAGAACATGGTGTCCTGGACGTCATTGGTGGAACATGGCCCTTCTGGAAGGGCGTACGAGTACAACGCAGCTGGCATGGATTGAACGGTCGCCTCGCAAAGCTGAATATCGGACGCAAGTGAAGGTAAACGAAACCTTCCGGCTTGATGGAGCTGATAAAACGATCCCAAATTGGGGATCTTATCTAGGATGAGGATCAGCCCAACGCTTTGCGATTGCGAAACGCTCGAGATACTTGGATTAGTCCTAGCGTACGAGTCCAGGGAACATGCACAGTACTCGTACCTTACCTACTGCGCTCAACCGTGGGTCAGGCCGGGACGCCTATTATTATTGTGTGGTTTTTCCTTACGGCACAGGCTTTGTTTACATGAGCGCAATATATTATATATCTAATGTATCTGGGTTCTGTGTTTCAGCATACGGCGGCCATGTTCATCCTGTTATTAGATGATCCCTATATCATCATCTCGAGAGAACAGCGTAGTGACAGTGGCAACCAGCGCGCGTCGTAGCACAGTACAGGTACTTGAGAATGGAGATGAACATCTAGTGATACGTGATACGTGATACTACTACTACTGAAACCTATTATACACACCGAACAGATTTGCTGAAGCCTATCGTTACCCTGTCCTTGGCCCCCCAAGAGCCAAACTCAATAGGTACCAAACTACCAATACCTCCCCCCAACCCCTACTCCCGCAACCTGGACTAAACTGGATACGAAACGCCCGGCTTTTAACCGCTCCACAGATTATTGACAGAAGGGACTTCCCACTACTTACTCGCTCACCCCTCCTCCTCCTCCTCCTCATCCTCCTCCTTACCAAAAACTAAACGGCGGATTCGAAACGACTCGGATCCCATTTTTTTCCGTTTGCACCCTCGTCCCTGTGTGAACACGACACAAGAATGAACCCCAGGGATACCAGGTGATCTGTCTCTGTTGGAGGGGACTACGACATCTTGTCATTTCTACTGCGACATCCTGCCTGGAGCATAGCCCTCGACAACTCAAGCAGACCTCTTGCTGGCTACACCCAAGCGACACCTACTCGCTCCAGCACGTTCTTCGGCGCCCCCAGCGCTTTTGCCCGTCTTCTGATCCCTCGACGCACGGCAAAGCATCAGCATCTGGGTCCCGGGAGCGCAATGTCTACAGCAGTCGCATCTGCTGCACCAGCTCCCTCACTGGCTCCGCCTCCGTCTGAGGCTGATGCGAGTCCCAAATCACCTTATACAACACTGGCTCCTTCGACGCACACCCCCATTCAGCTCGATCGAAGTTCCGCTTCAGCCACACCCAATACAGCATCCGCCAACGCTGCACCAGCCATCATCAGCGAAACTACGGCACAGCAGAAGTTGACTCCAGAGGGGAAGCGTTCACCCAATTCGTAAGTTCACAACTTCTATTATCCTACACCTCACTGTTGTCTATAGTCCATAATGTTGATGGCCATGACCCACCGTCAAACTCACACAATGTACAGATCAAGGCATGGTCCACCGAAAATCATTGTAAAGAAAGAGCCTCCTGGTTCACCGGAGGTACCCGCAACCTCCAGGCATAGACCGCGAAAGTTGGATCTGTCGTCGAGCACCTCACAGGGACAAGGTGCAATCTCATCGCGGCCTTCCGCACCTTTGACTGCAAGAGATAGTGGAGGCCTGGCTATGCACGACGTCGGCCTTGCGTGCCTGTCACCTGGTTTCCAAACTCAAGATCCTACCATGAGAGAACAATTGCAGAGGAGCATCTCTGTACGTGACCAACAAAGGCATATCATCGAATCAAGACTACAAAAGACAGCAAAGCCCATTGATCCAGACGGAACAAGAAGTTCGGAACATATCGCCTTTGGGGGCGGCCTAAAGACTCCTTCCACATCTACGAGTAAGAAAAGGCCTCCAGCCGGTCTATCAATCATACCCCCATCTGCCGAACAATTTCAAAACGAAAGGGTCATCCAATCAGCACCACTACATCAAAGCTTCACTGGTAGGCATCAACCTAATCCAATGACCCGACATATTGCCAACCAACCTTCCAATCTCTCCAACACCTCCCACATCCACCACGTCCCGGCGACACAAACAAACAATCGCCTACCACCCATAACCGACGTTTTCGCCAACGAAGGCCTCGGCGTACACAGAGGTGAAGCCCCCAACCGAAGTAGCTTCTACCACTCCAATTCCAACTCCGGTTCCTCACACTCCAACCATCTACCCGCCTTCCCCTCTCCCGGCCTCCCACCTCCTCATTCCCAACCCCCGCCAGCATCTCGATCACGAGATTACCGCTCAGCCGAAGAGGCAGTAGCCGATATGACGACCGGCCGTGAAGACCTCATCCCCAAAATCGTCCATTACACCGGCCACCAACCTCCAACTCCACCCTCTCCATTGATGCAAAGTGGTCAAGGCCCCAGCAACAAGTATGCCGTCAACCACACCAACGGCGACATTAGCCGCAGTGGCAGTGGAAGGAGAAGACCCAGGGCCGAGTACGAAAGGGACATGGGAACGCCGCCGCTTGGGAGTGGGCCGGAACCTACGAGGAGAGGACCGTTTGGGGAGGGTGTGGATAGTCCGGAGATGCAAAGGAGGAAAAAGGATGAGTTTCTGGGGCTGTGTGCTAGGGCGTGGGACTTGTTCCACTCTTGAGTTTCTTTCCGGTGTTGGATTTTTTTTTGATGACTTTGCGCGAATTTTGGTGCAAAGGAAGCATTGGGAGCACGTGCTTAATGTCTATTTTTTTGGGCTATCAGTAAGAGCGATCAGGGCTCTTCTACTTCTAGAAGTCGACGACTTTGGCTATGGTAATTGCGGGGTTCCTCGGCGTCGGTATATGCTCCAGTCAACGATGTGCTGATGGGGGTACCCCAAGAGTGTTTGGTAGACGACAGTTTTTTTTGGAACTCGAGAAGTAAGAACGAAAGATGATATTTTTTGGACATTTCAAGAGATGACAGATACTGAAATTCTCCGCTTGACACATGGATCTGGGAGGGTTGATCTCTGTCTCTTCCAACATACATAGCTAAAATCTTGCGTCTCAATAACGGAGGAGAGAAGTTTGTGCTTTTTCACGCAAATCGCCCCAGACCAGACCAGAGCAGTGCAGAGCAGTGCACAACCAAAGATGGGGGGAAATCTACGTTCTGGGATTTTATAGTTGTGGCTGGAGGATCTTGGTTTTGTGCTTTGGAGCGAAGGGAAGGGGGGGTTTCTGTTGGCTGTAGGGTTTTGGGAAGAGTAAGGTGGTGGAAGCGGAGGAAGGGGTTTGGGGAATGGGGATGGGGAGGTTCGGGAGGGGGATTCGTTACATCTAGTCGTCGGTACATTGATCCTCAAATGTGACAAGTACGAAATGGAGCAGGTGTTTAGAAAACAGCCGGAGACTAGTCCATCGGGGGATTTCCCCAGCTCCGGTGGGAAGGGATAGATAGGGTTTGGGATGGAGGTAGATACGAGGTGGAAGTTGGGGTATGCCGGAGGGTTTTTAAAGGGACTGCTTGTGAGAGAGTGGAGCTGCGATGTATGAGGCTGGCATGGGAAACGGGAAGGGATAAGGGGGTTGTGGAGGAAGTGAGAGAGAAAAGGGCTTGGGAGATTCGGTATCTGCTATTATCGTTCCTTTCTTCATCAATTCGGAAGGGTGGATTTTCCAGTATGGTGGAAACGTGCGTAGTGAAGCTAGTAGCGCAACTCCAATGTTCGAAAAGCCACGAGGACAAGTGCTGGGTCTGTGGGTTTGTGGAGCTGTGGAGCTGTGGATCTGTTCGTATCGTCTGAGCACGAGGCTTGATATCCCCCTTGATCGTCTCCCTCCGTTCGCTTTGTGTAAGGTTTCGTGTTCGAGAATATGAGGTAGGTTGTAAACTCGGTCATTCAGGTCGACAACCAAGTGAGTGCATGGATAGTCGGTGGAGAAGTTACATTCGTAAATCTGGTTTTCTTGCTCGGCGACTGAGGGCAGCTTTTGCATGTTCTTTCGGGTCTCTTCGGTACAAGAGGGTAGAGGTGGAGTGGAGGTGTGGTGCGAGTAGTAGGTTAGATGTTGCAAGCTTGGTCCTTTCGCAGCGTGTATACCTGCGAAGAGCTGGTTGAAGGTCCAAAAGCCCTTCTACAACCCTTCACTTACCCTTTTCCGTATATTCTTTCACTTCTATCACCACACGGTCCAAATGGAGCACAACATATGACGGGGCTAATAAACAACAACAAGAGAACCTGACTCCTCCTCTCAGCCCTCCATCCCTCTCCTCCCCTCAGGCATGCCTTTCCTCTCCTTCGCAGCCTTTTTCTTCCGCCTCCTCTCAATCACCTTATCCGCCTGCTTACCCTTCATGCCCTCAAACCTCTCCACTAGCGCCATCTTCTTCTGTTCCCCTTTCTTTAGATAGAACGGCTTCTTGCCCTGTTGAATTAGCTCCTTCTCCTTCTTCCGATGCTTGCTTAGTACCTCCTGCTCCTTATCCTTAGTCAGCTGTGTCTTTTTGCGAGACTCCATGCTAAGTAATGCGCGCTTGAGCTTGTCTTTGGCGTCGGCGTCTTCGGTCTTGCGGATTGCGGCTTTGAGGTCTGAGATTTCCGAGTCCCGGTATGTCTCGAGGAAGGCGTAATTTTTCTTCGTTTGAAATTCGTTGATCGGCCCACTCAGGGGCTCGAAGCGCGGGTCTCGGGCCTCGGCTTTGGGAACGTGGACGACTTCGCGGCGGCGGGAGACGGCCTTCTTAGAGGAGAGCTCGGTGGGGGCGTGTTTCGAGGAGCGGGAGAAGTCGCGGGTATCTTTTTTGCCGGCTCTGCGTTCGAGGGCTTCGGAGCCGGCATGGTCGCGGAGTCGCTTTTCTGGCTGTGGAGAGAGAGTCCCTGGCCCAAGGTCGTCGTGTCGTTTGCGCTTCCCGAGGGTTTTTTGGGCTTTGGCGAGGGCACCGAAGGAGATTGAACCGATGTCTTCTTCGTCTGTTTGGCTGTTGTCGCCTCTTTTCGACTACAATCACAATGAATACGGTAGAATATAAACAAATTTAGGCTCCTCACCCCGTCCTGGATATCATTTTCGCCATCCACCTCGGTGTACTCGGTCGAGGTTGTGCTGGAACGTGAAGCCCCCGCCAAAGGATCATTTTCCTGGACAACTTCATCGTCACTTTCGTCTTTTCTTGCCTTTATCCTCTTCTGCAGAACTTCCGCAAGTCCCATACCGTAAAACACAGTTTAATGTAAGAGCAGTTAGAAAACAAAAGGTTGTCGGCCAAAGGTGCTATTCCGCGACAACTAGGTTGTATGGATCAAGGGTCAACTACGCTAGGGCTAGATAGTTATGGGATACCTGGTGCGGTTTTCTAAAAGAGCAGCAGCAGGTGGTATCAACAAGCCTACGCTCGTTTAAGTTCGGCATACATCGGGGACTGTGTGGTATAAGTGTCGTGAAAAAGTTCTCTAGTTCTGGAAGCTTGAGAAGGAGCCATATGAATGGGAGTAAGTAATATAGCTCAAAAAACAATCGGCTACCGTCGCAATCGAATCACAGTGGCTCTGCTCAGTGGCTCTGCTCCTTGGCCATGCACCAGTCTGTAGAGCATGCACACACTCTTTATATACAAACTGAGCCAGCGGCAGGACCCACTGACCCTCCTCATATTCTAACTCCGCCATCTTCTTCTTCTGATACAACAGTCGATGATGCTCCTGGACTCCTCATCTCGGCCCAATCCCAGCTCCAGCCCTCGTCGACTTCGAATCTCGAGTTCTTGATATACGAACTCACGTTGTCCCACATCCGCGCCTCTTCTAGGTATGATGTCACCTGCCCAAGCACATCGAAGTCTGCTTTCCTGTCCCCAGATCTGGTAAACTCCGGCATCTGGACTAGATTATGCGGCTGCGCGCTGGCTTTGAGCATGCTGTCGTCCAACAGTAGCGTGTTATGCTGACCCCATCTTCCTCCGACGTCAGACCAATGATGTGTATATTGAAGTGTCTCATTCGCCCAAATGCGGTCCAGGCGCTTGTATACCTGAGTCTTTTCAACATATTGCGCCGGAGTTAACCCAAAAGTATCTCGAGCCCACTCCCCAAGCAGAGTCTTTCGTTGTTCCGGCGTGAAGAGCCGGGCACAGATTGCTGAGACATTACCACGGGTAGCAGAGGACCAAACAAGAACTTTGTGGTTAGAAAGGCAGTAACTGAGGAATTGAGGAAGGAGAGGGCGTGGTGTGTAGCTTGATGAACCAACCTTGCGGTATAGGAGGGTACCATTCAAATCCAGCACTAGGAGGAGGCGCTGGGGACTTTGGAGGCGATTTGCCGGGCGGGACGCGAAAGCCAGGTAAGCTTTCTCAGGCCTTGGGACGGGAGGGGGCTTCGGTGACTTGAATGTGGAGCGTGACTTGGTTTTGGTCTCGTTAATTGGAGTTGGTAAGTTAGAGGCTTCTGTTGTAAAACCACGGAGATTGTATCTTGCAGTAGGTGGGGTAGAGCGTGTCCATTGCACAGAAACAAAGGGTATTGCAGTCGCCGCGCGGTTGTTCTGCAACGCTTGGGTCGACGAAAACCTATGGGATTTGTCAACACGCCATGGTGGCACCTTGCGAAATTGTAGCACTGACTTGGTGGGTTCATAGGGTACGAATCCTCGGCCAAGCTGATGATTTGTGACATCCTTAGCTCCGATCGGTAGAGATACTAGGGGTTCGCCAGCTTGCAGCATCGAGTTGTGAACGTTTCCATTTTTCAAATCTTGAGGTAGTTGAGCCGCCGGACTTTCAAAATTTCGAACTGTCGGTGTTTTCGAATGAAGATCTTTAGAGCTTCTGAAACTTGTGCGTGATGTATGTTCAACGTGCGGTTGGATTAGAGGCGCGGTAGGTATTGGAGGTAGGCAAGTATCTTTCACTTCGGCATCAAGGCTCAGACTTTTAGACGGATATGGTGCCGGCGTGTTCTTCAGTTTATTTATTCGGCGCTGGCTGTAGTCTCCAGGAGGCTTTTTCTCCTTTAGGTTCATAGCTCCTAAGCCTGTCTCGAGGCCGTCCATCTTTAGGCCAAGTCTTTGCCAAGAGACCTGTGTGCTCCGTTTCAAGGCTTCAATTCGTGCAGGCAGATTCCCTTCAACCTTGACGGTTTCCATCGTTTAGTAGCGTTCTTGCAAAGGCTCAGTCAACTTTACCTGGGAGTTGAACAGTAGGGGTGACGTTGCATGGTTAGGCAGTGTGGGTAGCGTTGTGATGAAGGAGGATAATGACCGTAAAACCCTTAAGTAGTGATCGTTCCGCCTAAAGATTCGAAAGTATGTCCTGTACATCCGCTGAGGGCTGTCAATAGGAAGGTAAGGTAACAACGAAGAAACCGAAGAAATCGAAGTAAACGTGCCTGTACCTGTCATCGCTGTAGGAGGCGGCCTAATGCACGTCATTCCCGGGATTGTCGCGCGAATAACCTACTCGTATGTACTTCATAAAGTTGCTGGTGCATTTTGATGGTCGGATAGGTAGGTTGGATCTTTATTATATGAATGAAGTACCTGAAGTGCCACGAGAACGTATCGTGGCAATTCTCGGATTCCCCGTCGCTAGCTAGGACCTGAACAATTGGTCGTCTTCTGCTTGGATACTTTGCTAAGACAGACCCAAAGTCGGCTCTTCCAATAAGAAATATGAGTTACGGTAACTTCTCTGCAGACGTCTATAGTAGATGGCTTTGACAAGACTGAATGTTTCTAGATTGGGTCTTAGATGGGGGCTACTTGCCACAAGCTGTCATACGATTTGGAATTCGACGACAGCTTCGAGACCGGCTCAATGTTATCCAGACTACAAGTCTTGAGGATGCATACAAGACAAAAATGCAATACGTCAAAGCCTTACGTACGCGACCAATCGCCATTGAGACTGGTGCAGCAAACACACAGCATTACGAAGTTGGTACGGGCGTACTGCAAGCTTGTTTGGGGCCAAGAATGAAGTATAGCTGCTGTCTATATCCAAAGGGAACCGAAACCTTAGGGCAGGCAGAGGTAGAGATGCTTGAGACATATGTGGAGAAGTCGGGGCTAGCCGACGGGATGAGGATTCTGGACCTTGGGTGCGCGAACAAATTCCATGGGCTAGATTGCGTACAGGACTGATGAATGGCCTCTAAAGTTGCGGTTGGGGTTCAGGGGCGCTCTTCTTCGCTGAGGTATTTCCAAAGGCCAAAATTACCGCCTTTTCTAATTCTCGGACGCAAAAAGAGTTCATCGATAATCAAGCCAAAGAGAAAGGACTGACAAATCTTGTCGTCATCACTGGGGACGTTGTGGATTACGAATTCGAGAGGGATAGCTTTGACCGCGTGATCTCAATTGAGCTATTTGAGCACATGAAGAATTACGAACTCTTGATGGCAAAGGTAGCAAGAGCACTGAAGCCGGGAGGGAAACTCTTTGTGCATATCTTTGCTCACAAGACTACTCCTTATGATTTCGAAGATGGCTGGATGAGCACACATTTCTTCACTGGTGGCACCATGCCCAGTGCGGACCTGCTGCATTATTTCCAAGGGAACCTCAAGCTAGAAGAGCAGTGGTGGGTAAATGGGAAACACTATGCTATGACTTGCGAGGTTAGCAACCCCGCGACTGGATATACTTCTCGACATACCTTTTGCTGACTGAACTAGGATTGGCTATCGAAGATGAACTCCTGCAAAAAGGAGATTTGGCCCCATCTAGAACAAACGTACGGAAAGAATAATACAGCGATGTGGTTCTACAGATGGCAGATCTTCTACATGGCGTGTGCAGAATTATTCGCATTTGAGGGTGGAGATACGTGGGGCGTATCCCACTACCTCTTTCAAAAGCCGCTGCCAGCATGAGGATGCTAATCCCATGTTATACTTGGCAAAACTGGGGGTTTAGAGCGGCGATATGTGGGTATTGCACGTTAGAAAGTCTAGTCACCTACGGCCACCTCAAATTTTCATTCAGTATGTACATAGAACCAAACGCCGTAAACTTGAGGGATGCTCTTTGGTAATTTCATAGAAGCCTTCCTCCGAGCTCGTGGAACCAAGGTATGTGTACTCCATAGTGAGAAAGACTATTCTCAGTGATCCCATGGATGCTTCCAACCCAGCAACGCAGCCCCGTCTTTCTTTGCGCGGTACATCAGCTGCCATTCACGTTAGTCGTTGACAGCTACCACGTCATGGTAAAGGACTCGTACGAAGAACCACATTGAAGCGCCCAGCATTGTTGCGGAATATCGATATAGAGGTCGTGCCTGTAACGACACAGCCCATTCAGCTTCTAGACCTCGATCTACTGATGTGAAGGCGGAGAAAGATAACGAACCGGATGGACGTGGATTGGGTGGTTTCCAGCCATTGCTTCCTTCCGCTCGAAAACGTCTAGCAATTCCTTAGAAAGAGTATAGGAGTTTACGGCAACGCGAATATCAATGACTTACTCTCAGGTTTCTCAAGAGAGTTCACTTAATGTACACCTTACTGCAGTACTCCGTAGTCATGCTCCTTTCCCCCAGCACTTACTGTAGTACTGACTAGTGACTACTGAGTGTCGCCGCGAAATCGACCAATACGGCGGCTAGTCCTAGTGCCCGAATAGAGTACAGTACTACTACTGTATCCTTGCGCGCCTTTGGATCTCATGAATGAATGAAATAAATTCAGGTACGGAGGTACGGTTATTCACTTCACCCTCTCATCGCCCAGAGATGCTATTGTGCTAAAAGGTAGGGTATGCTATTGACAAGCTCGACGGAGGAGCCATGTTGTGCTTCCTACAAAGCTACAACTGCAATCGCGGTCTCTTGCCTACATAAGAGCATGTTCGGACCAATGTCGCATATCGCCAACAAACACACTTCCTCGAAGCTATCTTGACGAGGCCTCCTAACGTCGCACTCGGAAACCATCCATGATCGGTAGCTTTCTTGCGCGATGACTAGCACACCCCAACCCGGGAGCGACCCGTCGCCAAATGACAGTGCACTAAATAAGAAAACAGCAGTCGCGAAAGTATCACTGGAGAGAACCTCAGAAGGGCGTGCGAGATTTCATGGCTGCTCAAGCATAAAGACCTACGAAGTCTTGGGCAAGCTTGGAGAGGGTACTTTTGGAGAAGTACATAAGGCTAAATCAGTGAAGACCGGACGCATCGTGGCCTTGAAGAAGATATTGATGCACAATGAAAAGGATGGGTTTCCAATTACTGCTCTGCGAGAGATCAAACTCCTCAAGATGCTCTCTCATCCAAATGTTTTGAAACTGGAAGAGATGGCAGTGGAGCGCCCTAAAGGAGAAGGCAAGAAGAAAGCTATCATGTACATGGTTACGCCATATATGGACCACGATCTCTCGGGACTCCTCGAAAACCCCTCGGTCACATTCACCGAGCCTCAAATCAAATGCTACATGTTGGAACTACTTGAGGGGCTTCGGTATCTGCACGCGAATAAGATCTTACATCGAGATATGAAGGCCGCCAACCTTCTCATCAATAATAAAGGTATACTCCAGATCGCCGATTTCGGCCTTGCTAGACCTTACGATGATCCTCCTCCCCAGCCTGGGAAGGGTGGTGGTGAGGCCACGAGGGATCACACCACATTGGTCGTCACTCGCTGGTACAGACCTCCAGAACTCCTCTTACAGCTTCGGAGGTATACTACCGCTATTGACATGTGGGGCGTTGGCTGCGTGTTTGGAGAGATGTTCAAGGGAAGGCCTATCCTGTCTGGCAATAGTGATCTCAACCAAGCGCAACTGATTTTTGACCTTGTTGGTTCACCTAATGATACGAATATGCCTGGCTGGAACTCCCTCCCAGGATGCGAAGGCGTTCAGAATTTTGCTCCTCGCCCCAGTACACTTTCGCAGCAATTTCGAGAGCAAGGCTCTTCAGCTATCTCCTTACTCAGTGAGCTTCTTAAGCTTGATTGGCGGAAACGCATAAACGCTATCGATGCTCTTGAACATCCTTACTTCAAGAACCCTCCACTACCTGCCAAACCTGGCGATATTCCTCACTTTGAAGACTCCCACGAGCTAGATCGGAGAAAATTCCGCGGTCAAAAAGCAGCTTTGCCGCCTGCTCCTGCCGGCGGGACAGTAGGAATGGGTCCAGTAGGAGATTGGACTAATGGTTCAGGTCCTGTCAACAACAATGCTTTACAAAGGCCTCGCAATAATGCAGGAGGTTACCAGAATGGTCCACCACAGTATCCACCGCGGCGCAATGGCTATGAGAACCGGATGCCTCACCCACCACAAGACTATAGAGGCCCACCACCCTCTGGCCCACCTCCACTCCACCGTCCTGCGTGGGCGCGTGACGTCAATGGACTTCCTCCAAGACCTCCTCCGACGAATGTGGGATGGGGCGGACAGGGATGGATCGGTGAACCTCAAGATCCCGCGAGAGGTAGGCCGCCACCACCAAGGGGGCCCCCACCTGGAGGTCAGAGGTCTCAAGTAGACACTTATATACCGAGCTACGCAGGTAGAGATGAAGGACCGAGAGGCCGAGATGACGGGCCAAGGAGAGATGATAGGGGCGACCGAGGTCGACATGGCGACCGAAGAGAGCACGATCCGCGGGATATGGCCAGGCGACGGAGCAGGAGTCCAGATCTTCACAGAGAGAGGGATCGCAATAGGGAGTTGTACCGACGGTGATCGATATCTACTCATGGTGCTCATTGCAGGACAGGAGGGGGGCATTGGAGTTCTTGGGGAACCAAAAATGAGGGTAGCTTCGCTGCGCACAAGGTTGGGCTGTAACATCTATCCAGGGAATTTGATACGGAGGGGCGTTATGGACGAAGCGAAACACGGCTTCGGGTTTCCGTGGACGTTATTGACATTGTTCAATGGTCAGGAAAGGGGTCCGTTGAAGGATCATCCGATTGCGTCTCGAGTTTCTGAGAAGAGTAGATTGATAGAAGCGCATATTCGTGTTAGATATCAATGTCTAGTCATCTACTCATGTCATTTATCGGTTTCACACCAAGACTGGCAACACTCCTATCTCCGGATTACTGCCTGTCCTTTCTCACCCTGCGCCACCACTCCCCTGATACCAAACGCCAATCGATACAGTAGGGCTACAGTATGTACTCCACATCTAAGCGACATCCTCGGTCGTTTGCGGCTAGTTCGCACGCAATTGGAGCCACGGAAAATCTTCTTCAGAACCTCCGATGCTCCTACACCGGCCGTGAAAGATGAGTAACATAATTATTCCTAAGCAGACCCCGAGTCTCTCATATAGTCCGTTAAATAGTATTTGTCGCCCAGTCTTTGCTCTGGCATTTCGACTCATGGATCATGGGATCGAATCCACTGGTCAATGGCTACCATGCGGGTCTCGTCCGCAACGATGACAATTCAAGACAATGGGTCGTGCAAAAATATGGCGGTACAAGCATTGGCAAGTTCGCTGACAGAATTGCGGAAGACATAGTGAGGTATGTTTGGATGTATCATTGGCGGCCCAAAGATTAGGCCTTGTGGACTGACTGTCACTGTTCCCTAGACCTAGTCTCAGAGAGCATCGCCTCGCAGTAGTATGTTCTGCCCGTAGCAATAATACGAAGATAGAAGGCACTACAAACAGGTGATATCACCGGAACTATGAGCAACACGAGAAGGACATTGACTCGAGTCTAGGCTGTTACGAGCCGCAAGAGAGGCTGGGATCTCGAAGTCCCAAAGCTATGACAATATTGTGAATACCATACGAGATGACCATATTCAAGCGGCGAAGATCTACATCAATTCCTCTGAGATAATTGGAAATCTAGCCAAAGATATAGAGGACGAGTGCCAAGACCTAAAATGGTTCCTAGCAGCTACGCAGAGAGTTGGGGAGCTAAGCGTAAAATCCACCGACAGAATTATCAGCAAGGGCGAGATTCTCAGTTCTCGATTCATGACAGCTCTTCTACTAGATCGAGGCGTAGATTCACAGTATGTTGATCTCTCCGAGGTCATCAGCTTTGAGATACCGGATAGCCTGGACCAGGTGTTTTACCTGAATCTAGCGCGAGCGTTAAAGGAGAGGATTGCAGCTTGTGGAAGGAAGGTCCCAGTCATTACCGGCTACTTTGGAGCCGTTCCTGGAGGATTGCTAGAACAAATAGGTAGAGGCTATACGGATCTGTGCGCTGCGTTGGTCGCCGTTGGCCTGGGCGCAGAGGAGCTACAAGTATGGAAAGAAATTGATGGTATCTTCACGGCAGATCCACGAAAGGTCCCCACAGCACGGCTATTGACCGAGATCTCGCCCGCAGAAGCCGCAGAGCTTACTTTCTATGGCTCCGAGGTCATACATCCGTTCACAATGGAACAAGTTATCCGAGCTAGAATACCCATTCGGATCAAGAATGTCACCAATCCTCGAGGTTCAGGCACTGTAATCAAACCCGATAAGGTGGAGAAACATGGCCCAACCGTCCCTGGTCACGATTCAAAGCTCTTCCGCACGCGAAGTGCCAGTGTGCTCTCGGAGGACCAGCGGCCGAAGCGACCAACAGCAGTCACCATCAAGCATAAGATTATTGTCATCAATGTGCACTCCAACAAACGCTCTTTATCTCACGGTTTCTTCGCTAAGATATTCTCGACTCTGGACAAGTGGAGGATGTCTGTCGATCTCATCTCTACATCTGAAGTACATGTCTCAATGGCTCTACATTCCGACTCAGCTCTGGTGAGTGGAGGTGGCGAGGACGAGAAGAAGATCGTAGACCATGACCTTCGTGGCGCAATTGAAGAACTGAAGAGATACGGCACTGTCGACATCATCGACGGCATGGCGATTCTGAGTCTGGTCGGTAAGCAGATGAAGGATATGGTGGGCTGTGCTGGTCGTATGTTCAGCACTCTCGGAGAGAACCACATTAATGTAGAGATGATATCGTAAGTGACTGTCCAGGATCTCCAAAGCGAGAATATTGCTGACTCCGGAAACAGGCAAGGTGATTTACTTTCCCCGTGGCTGGTGATACATCTAGAAACGCTAAAGCTGACATCTCGTGTTAGGGGCAAGTGAGATCAACATCTCCTGTGTTATTGAAGAAAGAGACGCCTCACGAGCCATTAACGTTATTCACACTAGTTTGTTCACATTCTTGGAGTGAAAAGCGACACAATGTCATACAATGCAAAGTACGACCTTTGAATATTCTTATGAGAGAAACAAATGGTCTATCCCCCAGGTACCTTTTTTGGTGGTACCGGAGTCTACAATAGAGGATATTATGCCTAGCACAGACCATTAGGGCTGATTGCTTTCTTGAAAGTTGCGCTCGAGATCCACATCGAATAGAAGTCAGCAAATAGACAGACTTTTTCATGCTACTATTGATATAACGAACGAACGTCATCTGCACGAACATCAGAGTGTTCTCGATCAATTTCACGTGTCGCAAAGGGTAAAGGGGGGGGGGGGGCTCAAAGGAGACGCCTTTGCCAAGTTTTATGGCTGGTGCAGTGGTGCACAGCAGGGCTCCGTCTTCAATCTTGGTCTTTAGCCTGCTCTGCCTGGCATCAATGATTCGGGAATGGTTGGTTACTCGTCCACGTTAGAGAGTAAAACTACCAACAGTCCTTTACCTTAGGGGAGTGCCGTTTCGCCTCACGCCTAGCGCCTCGACCTCTCAGGCTCGAAAGGTTTTCTGGCCCTGGCGTGTGGAAGCGCCGGGCCTGAAAGTTGGCATGTTCATAACCAATGAGTGGCTGTGAATTACTGTGGCCACTGCATGAGAGGCTGTCGCAGTCGTTTGTACTCCGTATGTACTCCATGATCTACTTACTAGCTAGAGCTTTGATGCAATCGTTTCCTGAGAGTTGGGAAGACAAGCAGTAGTAATTCAGAAGAGAATAATCAATGTGTGTTGTACCTACTGTATGATAATTCACTGTGAAATCTTCGTGGGCCCTAAAAGTGTTGGTCCTATCCGAAATACTCCTCCCCCCACTGTACTCGTAGGCGGATGATCCCCTCCTTCAACTCCTTCACCTCAAAACACCCCAACTCAACAAATTCGCATTGCATCTGCACCCTCTATTGCTCTGATAGCTTACACATCTTTGTTATTGCATTGCTACACTGCAAAAAACACTCAAGGCAAGATCTTGCTATCAGCTCGCTTTCGCGATCGCTCATCCCTTCACCTCCAGGTTTGCCAGCCAATGGTTCTCCTAATACAACCTCTCACACAACACATGACAGTCCCAGCATAGGGCCATCAAAGGTGAGCTGCAGGCTGGATCTACCGTTGAGACACATTACATCCAACGAGGCCAAAGACGCAATTTGCGCAATCTTCATCGCAGCCATAGCGCGCCTGAGATAACCTCAGCCACAACGCACAGTCGCTGCGATCACAACCACCACATTTGTCGGAACCGCTCCAAAACTTCGGTTCTACGCGTCATAAAGCTCGTTGAAGCGATTTCTGGTGCCATCAACAACAAGCTGGTCCGTTGACGATGGCTTCGACGCGACGTCTCGAAATCTTCCACGACCCGGTTACCTCCTTCGATACTACCGATATGCCACTACAAATCTCCACAAGCTTTGGCGAACCTTTGTCAGAGCACAACTCACCTTTCAACGCCTTGTTCGGGAAAAGCGTTACGTTCAATCCTCCAACATGTGCACCAACTGGCCGATCTCCAACCAAATCTGCTCAGCAGCCCAGAGGAAATTCACCAAAAGCCCTCTTTAGCGATAAATTGATCACTTTCGCTCCACCTTCGAATATCGAGGTCTTCGGTACTGATTCCCCTGTCAAAAAATCCATCACCTCAACGTTCCAAGATCTGGCTTCGCACAAGGCTCAGACATGCGCTTACACCACATTCCCAAGTACAAGATCTGCCGACAAGGAGAATTTCAGCCCAGCATATCACAATGATAATTTTGCAGAATTTCCAGATCCGACATATGGCTACAAAGCGCCGCTGAAAAATTTGCTGCCGGATCCTGCCGGTCTTCTAGAAATAAATGACAAGAAGATGCTGCTAGATATAAACCACAAGAAGAGGCAGCTGCGGGATCCTGCTGGGCTCTCAGAAACAACCTACAAGAAGCCCCGATGTGAAGAGCCAAAACCAATACAGATCCCAGAACCACAAGATATGCCGCAGATCGACGATGACGGAACGAAGCCACCTTACAGATACGCATTACTTATCGGAATGTCAATTCTTCGCGCTCCCGGACGTCGTCTGACTCTAGCACAAATATACAAATGGATATCGGATTCTTTCTCCCACTATCGTGCCTCTGATGCTGGATGGCAAAACAGCATCCGTCATAATCTGAGCCTCAATAAAGCGTTCATCAAGCAAGAGAGGCCAAAGGATGATCCTGGCAAAGGAAATTACTGGGCCATCGAGCCTGGAATGGAGGCGCAATTCGTCAAGGATAAGCCCACTCATCGCCCAAACTCATCTTCGGGACCGACTATGACCACTGCTGGCCCTAGCATGGGATCTTTTTCTCAGCCTTCGAGTGAACCGAATTCGAGCGCATGGTTCCCTCCAGTCCAGCCCTCAAGTGAAGCGAACTTCAGCGCATGGCCTGTTCCGATCCAATCCGCAACACAACCGGACCGCCAAGTCTCTAATCGCCAAGCCATTGATGCTACAGAACCTTCGTCAGATGCCACTATCCCAGCTTCAGACGCACCATCTAATGGAGACGATTTTGAGGAGGTCATTAATATGCCGCCACCCCAGTCCAGAAATCATCTCTCGTCACCCCTTCAGGTCATCCACTCATCGCCACCGGTTGCTCATCGTTCGCAGCTACGGGAAGATACGCCCCCTCATGTTACCGAGTTCGCACTGCCCTCTAGTCGATCACGGTCGAGAAAGCGTAAAATGGCTACGATGGATGATAGTGGTTATTTCTCGTCTCTAGAGTCTTCAGCCGCGAGACCGTATCCCAATGGATACGTCTCCAACTCTGAGGTTGATGTTGATCGACCAAGGATCAAACGGGGACGAGCAGAGGAGGAAATCGCTCGTATCCGTTCGTCGTCACATGACATCAGCCCAAGCAAAGGCCGGTCATCTCTGAAACAGCCTGCACCGGCTTTAGTCTCGTCGTCTCCGCTGCGTCATTTCGATAGCTCGCTGATGCTGCCACCACTAACGCCGGCCGTAATGTTCAAGCTGCCCCCTAAGCCACCAGCGTCCATTTCACCAAATACCAACCTGCGCAACCATCGCAACAAGATTCGGGAACTTGTTGGCTCTCCAGTCAAGAACATGAGCTTACTGAATGACGAGATTCCCTTCAGCCCGGCCTTTAAGATTGTCGAAGATGAGCACTATGCCTTCAATGATGATATCCATACTGGGTTCAATATCTTTGCAGACAGCCCTGCAATGGCATATTCCCGTCACTTCCCCGCGTCTCCTGGGAAACGCTCCGCTCGGCGTCCACGCCTTGATCGTACAAATAAAACATCCAACATTCTTGCCGACGTTACCGGTGCCAGCTTGAACAGCAAAGCCTTGTCGAAAACTCCATACCTCGAGTCACCAATCCGTCAGAAATCTCAAAAGTCTCCGTGCAAGTCACCGGCCTTTGACATCAACCTTGATGACGTCTCAAAAGAAGACATTTTCAGTCTGGACCTTTATGTGGATGATGAGCCTGACGATTTTGGTGGTTTGGATATTCTACAAGGCTTCCAAAAGATTGGGGGTAACAAAAACCCTAAGTCGGCGAAGAAGTCTTCAAGGCCAGCACTCGGTGCCAGAAGCCTAACATCCCGCTCTTGATGTGCAGCCCTATCCTTCCTTTCTTTTCGTCGATCTTTTCCACCAGCGAAATAAGTATAGTGCGAGGCCAACGTCCTCGAAAACCTCAAGCGGTTGCGAACGGCGAAATTGACCGACACTCGTGTAAGCCCTCAATCCTAGTTACTAGGCTCGAACCGCATGTTGCCAGCTTGTTCAGCAATTTGTTCTCGATTCCAGCATCTCTTAAGTCACGGTATCTTACATTACAGCATTTTCACGTTATCGCACTCTTTATGTCAGTCCGGCGTTATGGATTTTTCTACTATGTCATCGTGCTATGTGTGTTTGGAAACGAAGCTCCAAGACTATCACTGGTTTACGCATAACCAGCAATCGAAGGGGTACTCCGGGACTCGGTCAGGACGGATTTTCTGAGAAAGGAAAAATGATCATGGAGGGGTTCAACCTTGGCGTTCCTAGTATACAGCAAGGAGCAATGGAAAGGAGGGAACCGGGGAAACGAACGAGGAAACGAACATAACGCCAAAGATACCAACGAAACGGCCGTCGAGTTGCTGCGATCCAGTGTCGAAGCAATTTTTTTCTTTCTACGGGTGTGTAGCCGGAGGAAAGGGTTTAGTAAGGATGGGGAATGTCAGGAGAATGGCCTGTATGCGAGGAGCGCGCTTTACGGCAGGTCGACATTGGTGTACTGGATCAAATTCGCCTGCAGAGCGCTTAGGGATTTCGGGGCACGTCAGATGAGATAGCTTGGGTCTCTGAAAGGCTTTGGCCTAAGCCGCGTTCTATGACCTCGATGCAGGCCCATGAAAGGTTAGAATACGACGTGTGTTTTTAGGCGTTATGCGAATCAATCCACCTTGACATTCTACCATGCGTGAGAATCCATGATGTGATTCCTTGAAGCCTGATTAGATATAGTCTAGGAGCTCGTGGGCATTGAGCCATCTTTGTCTATCATATCCGAGGAATGCCCCTCTGTCCATGAGATCCCTACCCTCGCTACTACTACTACCACTACTACTACTACTACTGCTGCTACTGCTACCCCTGTAAATTCGGGCTATACATACATACATACTCTCCCTCCCAGTACTAATACCATGGTAATCAAAGCGCGCGCAAGCAAGAAAAAAGACGTCAAATGATTCTCTGGTTCCTGTTTCTCTTCGTGTTCAATAAGGTATAGCTGCCGCATGATCGGTTTGTTGCAGAGGTAGGTGGGTAGGTAGGTAGGTAGGTAGATAGGTAGGTAGGTAGGTAGGTAGGTAGGTAAGTAGGTAGGCAGGGAGGGAGGGAGGAAGGTTGCTGGGGTTGTTGTTGTCGTTGTTGTTGTTGTGTGTTTGAACGAGTCTAAAGATGTGTGTGTGTGTTTTCAATGGGTGGAATGGATGGAGGTCGGGGGGGTTTTTGATATCGGTGGTTTTGGGGTGCTGATGGGTGGGATGTTTGATTTGGAGTACTGTACATAGTGTACCGGTTCTAGTGGGGTGTCAAGCAATAATGTAGGACGAGGTACGGCTGGATGGGATTCTAGCGCAAGCGTTTCACTCCCTTCATATAAAGTACTCAGATACATTGTTCGCCGCTACATGCTACCTGTTGGGGTTCCGGTCACAAGACGATATTACGGCAAGGCTACTTTCGTAGGACGTGACAGCAGAGAATATCGAAAGCTGTTCAAGCCAAGGACAAAATAACGTACACGAAAAGAAAGTCTACCACAGCCAAATATCAGAAAGAATCAAGGAAACTACCCGAAGAGCCCACTCCCCCACCCCAACCACTAGCCCCACCACCTACATCCTGATCTCCTCACATAATACCTTATACACCTTCCTCCTCTTCCTCCTCCCCGGCGCCCCCCAGTCCCTCACCTTCCCAATCCATCTTGCCACCCACCCAAAAACCTTCCTCTCCCCCAGTCGCGCGCACGAATGCCAACCCAGCGCGAGCACGAGAATGAACAGTTTGAAACCCCAGGGCATGGGCGTCAGTTGCATGAATTTTGCCAGCCAGACAGCAGGGTCGAAGAGGAGGTAGGCGGTGAAGAGGAGGGCGGTTATTATGGTGGTGACGAAGGGGACTGTGGTTGGGGGTTAGTGAGGGATGTTTATGGGCGAATGTTTTCTTATGGGGGAGGTGCGGAAGTGAAGGCGATGAGGTTGGGAATGGGGGAAACTTACGGTTCTTAGTCATGGATTGTCGAAAGGGTGGGCCGACACTGAGGACGATGCCGGAAAGGATGTATTGGAAGCAGGATATAAAGAAGAGACTTGTGTTTTCGGAATTTTCAATGTTGGATTTTTCCTTCTTTACTTTTGGTGGGA
>JAABUL010001858.1_pt1 | contig 37659 bp, 53 predicted proteins | sample 5559151 | NCBI WGS metagenome assembly JAABUL01 (sample SAMN10711876, study PRJNA513368) | rock metagenome | isolation source: Antarctica rocks | place: Antarctica: Victoria Land, Pudding Butte sud | reverse complement strand
AACTGAGTGCGGATGACCCGGATGGTATGTCTACCTACGAAGACCAGAGCTTTACTGAACGCCTTCAGACCCACCTTGGGTCATAGAGCACGCCGTGAAGTCTCAATTCGCGGACCTCCGAGCCGCACAGGAAGCACGTCAAGCTCGTCTAGCGGCAGTCCGGGCGAAGGAGCGAAAGGCAAAGCTCGCCAATGGCTCGAAAGCTTTTCGGCACCCGGAGACCAAGAAAGCGAAGCGAGGCAGTACTAAGGGGCCAGCGGGAAGTGGAGGGTTGGACGACGATGAGTTCTTACCGGAGGATAAGGAGGATAAGAAGGATCAAACGGATGGAGTACACCTTTCCAAGGAGGTGCAGGAATTGATGGCGAAGTAAGCACACTGGAGAGGGTAGCAGGCTGAGCTGAGCATGGCAGGTATGAGGCGTCAAGACCGAAAGCCCACGTTGAGGAAGAAAGGGAAGAGGACGTCCCCAAAGTACGCCCATGGCCTTTGATTTTGCTTACATCCCTAGATCTACTATACTTCTCGAACGCATACTCAACTCCGCCAACTCACATCCGAGCTCCTCAAAACCTCCTTTGCGAATTCATTGCTGGCCGGAGATGCAAGTGAAGAGAGACCTGGGATCAGTATGGTGCCGCTCGGCAGTCGGAAGCAGCTGTGCATCAACGAGAAAGTGCGAGCGCTAGCGAAAGGTGGAGGAGATGAGCGGATGAACGAGGCGTGTCTTGATATGCAGAAGTCGGGTAAGGCATTGGCGTGTAACACAAAGACGAGATGGAGCTGAAGCCCTGCAGGAAAGGCGAGGTGCGACTTTCTGCCAAGCAAGGCGGACGAAAGCTCGATGGCCGAAGCACGAGATGCGGTTCTGGTGCGTTTCGTACGGCCTCTAGTTTCAAGCCTGAATGACTGACGTGACGTAGGCAACAGTGCGAGATATCGAGGATATCGTGACAATGGGCAAGAATACTTGCGTTTGTCCGTACTACGCTACCCGCAAAGCGGTGAAGCAAGCCCAAGTACGTCGAAAATACGCCTGGCAAACATTTCGTTGATGATTATAAGCTGGTCACGCTCCCGTACAACCTTTTGCTACAAAAGAATGCTCGAGAGGCCCTTGAAATCGACCTGAAAGACCAGATTGTGGTAATCGACGAAGCCCATAGTGAGCAATCCCTCTGGGCGGCAAGAACCCCCTGATGGTCCATATAGACCTTATCGATACCCTACTATCGATCCATTCGACCTCGATTTCATCGAACCAGCTCCCCAGTGCAGTTTCCCAGCTTCAGCAATACCTCCATCGCTTTCGCAACCGCCTCAAACCCGTACACGCGCTCTGGATCCGCCAGACACTAAATGTTCTTCAAGGCTTATCTCGCCTTTGTGGCGAGGCCGCGTTCAACAACGGCAAGGCGGAAATGCTAGACGCCAATACGTTGATGGCTAAAGTAGGAGGTGGAAGCGATCAGGTGAACCTCATGGAACTGGTCAGTTACCTCAAGGAGAGCAAATTAGCACGGAAGGTCAGCGGGTTTGCGGAGAAGACCGCCGAAGTTACCGCGAAGAAAGGTCAGTTCCCAACATCATGGGTACTGAGGGCTTATCAAAGGCAGAATCGAACGGAGCAAGATCGACCGCCGCCAAGCATGCATCCGTAGCGGCTTTTCACCTTGTCGAGTCGTTTTTGCTCTCGCTCACCGATGCGCGAGACGATGGAAGAGTACTGCTATCAAGCGAGAGAACTGGTATAGGGTCGATTGTCACGATGAAATATATCCTCCTCAATCCCGCTGAGAGGTTCAGAGAGGTCGTGGAACAGGCTCGGAGTGTCGTCCTGGCCGGCGGGACGATGGAGCCTGTACGTCGCTCTTCTTCCGTTTGCGTTATGCCAATACTCCGGCAGATATCAGACTTCCTGCGACAGCTTTTCCCGACTATCCCGCCTGACCGCTTTTCAACCCTCTCTTGCGCTCATGTCATACCTAAGATCAACCTCCTTACCCAAGTCATCTGTCAGGGACCGCGAAAGTTGGAGTTCGAGTTCAAATATGCGAACCGCGAGGACGAGTCGCTGGCAGGTGCACTCTCTTTCATCGAGAACGCTTTGCTGATATCCACAAAAGCTGGCCGAGCTAGGCGCGGTGATTCAGTCAACGATAGGCCTTGTGCCCGACGGAGTGGTTGTCTTTCTCCCCTCATATGCTTTTCTGGACAAAGTCAAGACAAGTTGGACTCGATCTGGTCTCTTGCAGCGATTGGGCGAGCGGAAACAGGTACGCACTGTACATCAGGGCAACATGGTAGACTGATGAGGCCCAAGATGTTCTATGAGCCCAAGACATCGGGTGATGTGGACTCTGTCCTTCGCGATTACGCCTTGGCCATATCATCGGTAAGTCTGACTGGCGCCGCATGGCTGACGAGAGCAGTCGGAAGCAGCCGCATCTGGCGAGAAGTCTCGCAGAACCGGAGCGCTCCTGTTTGCCGTGGTCGGAGGCAAGCTTTCGGAAGGTCCGTCCACCTGCAAGCAAGTCTGACTCGACTAGCGATCTGACGTTCGAGACAGGGATCAACTTTTCGGATAGACTGGGTCGATGCGTCATCATGGTTGGACTGCCGTTCGCCAATGTAGGCTCCGTTGAGCTACAGGAGCGGATGCGGTATGTCGAGAAGCTACCTGGGGCAGGGAAAGATGCTGCGAAAGAACTATACGAGGTGAATCCCTCATATCTGAATTGTCGACGTCACCTACGAGTGTATCAGAATCTCTGCATGCGAGCCGTCAATCAGTCTATCGGTGTGTCCGATCTTCCTCAACAAGTGTGATTCTAATAGCGTCGCGATATATCTCAGGTCGAGCGATCCGCCACGTCAATGACTTTGCGACCATCCTCCTCGTCGACAAGCGCTATGCCACCCCGCGGATCCGGAACAAGCTTCCCGGATGGATTGGCGAGGACGTAAAGGTGCAGGAAGAGTATAGTGGAGCCGCGAGGGCGATCGCAGCGTTCTTTCGGGAAAAGCGAGAGCGAGGCCAGGCATAATCTGATGGGCATCTGGAGTATACCCTGCATGCATAGGTACCTCAAGGACTTGGTGAACCGCATATGATCTCAACCGTTTCGTCCCGCGTAGTCCGGCGTCTTTGCTGACATAGCTGAGAGGCAATGTCCATCTCCGCATTTGAAGATTCTGGACCAAATCGCGATCCAGAGGGTGTCATTCACTTCAAAATGCTGGAAGAGAAACAGACGGTCCGGAATATGTCTCATGCATACAGATCTACGACGCGGCAAGCTCGGATTTTTCCCGTACCCGCCCTCCTATCCGATGGAAGATGAATGGTAATGGGATGAACAGCACCATCAACCCGCCGAGCAGGCATGTTCCTCCCACCGCGCCTAGTCGCATGTACATCTGTCCCCCGAACCTATGTCTCATCAGCCACGTCTCGAGATCGAACACGAGCAGGACCCACAAAGGGAAGCCCGCGGCGAACGCTGATCGCAGAAAGCTATTGGACGCCAGGGCACTGGCTGCTACCGGTCTGTACGCACTAAAGTCCGTCTAGTCAGCTTCTCGACGGTAAACAGGTGAGGGGATGGACGTACTCGACGAGGTAGGTGAACGTGCTGGTGTACGCGTAGACCATACCGACTCCGAAGAAGGACGAGCTGAGGATCGGGATGATCCAAGGGACGTCTCGGAATGATGTGAGGCCGAAGAGGAGGAGACCAAAGGGGCAGAGGAAGGCGCCGAACATCCCAGCGATGAGACGCGCTTCGGGAGGAGCCTTGCCGCCGTTTGCTTGAGCCGATTTCCGGTATTGCCTGACAGACTTGTCAGTATAGTTTTGTAGGGTGGACATGGAAAGAAAGGATGTACCGATTGAACAAGGGTTGGGTAGCAACGGCAATGACCTGACCCAAGCCGATTCCGAGGAAAGACATGCCGGTCTGCTCGACAGTACTTTTGCCCTTGGTCAAATTGCAACGAGAAGGAGTAAACGGCGACTCACAAGCCATATTGAGTCCGGAAGATGTACGGCACGCCACCGAAAGATAGGTAGAGGATCCCGAGGATAAATGCGGACCAGAGATCGAGGAAAAGAACCATCGGTTGCGTGGTCAACAGAACTGCAGGGATCGATCAGTCGACACTCAATAGATAGGGAGTCGGGCTAGCTCACTGAAAGGCGTCTTGATGCTCTTGTGCAGAGCCTCGATGAGAGTGCGGTGCATTTTCTCGACCGGGGCGAGCCATCGGTCTTCCCCAGTCTCCTTCCTCTTCCTACTCGGATGAGCACTGATGCCGCCATCTCGGGAGTTCTGGGCCTTACTGGACAGCCCTTCGGCGCAATAGCTCAGGACTGAAGGTCTCAGGCACGAACACCATGAGCAGCGCGAACATGACAGCCGCCCAGATGATGATGGTGTAGTATGACCATCGCCAATCGGTGTTCTGGTTGATGAATCCCGATATGAGCGGTCCGAGCACGGGACCGATGAAGGGGGAAGCCGAGAAGAACACCATTGGTCTGAAGGCACGTTCAGTCGGTGGGAGGTGGTCATGAGAGATACACATACGTGGCGACTTTGGCATTTGGGTAGACGTCGGTGATAGCCCCGCCTGAGACGGACAGGAAGGCGGATCCGGCGAAACCGGTGAGGAAGCGGAAGATGAGGTGGACCTCGATGTGGTTGGCTGAGAGAGGTCAGCCGATGCTTGCGAATCTGATGGCTCAGAGCTCACCCAAAGCCACAGGGAAATTGAGGACTAGCAGATTGGCCAGTAAGCTCAAGGCGTCGGCCCATTTTGAAGACTCACGGAAGAACCACGCAAAACTGTGGTGTAGCACCCTACTCCGCCCCAAGAACTCGGATGTAGGCCCGAGAAAGACTGGGTTTCCCATCAGCACCGCTCGATTCTTTTGGAAGAGGAACTCACGGGGGCCAGTGCCGAGTCCGACTACGAACAAGCTGATGCTCAGGATACACACTTCCTCGCTGACATGTAAATCCGCCTCCATTCCGGGATATGTGAAACCCGCCACACTCGAGCAACATGTGACACATGCACACGAGAATGCCAGGACGGCCGTCATGACCCTATGTGCATCCTGGTCAGCTCGGCTTCACCACTCAGGTAAGAAAGGACGAGCTGTTTTCTCCAGGTCGGCATATTGAGAGGATCTTTGGGATCATCATCACCATCCCACTTGACTATCCATTGATCATCGTCCTCCCCCTTCTTCACTGGGCTTTCAGTCGGCCTAGGAGCCTGCTTTTCCACATCTCGTCCTGTTCCATGCTTGTTCATCTGCCCAGTCGTCGGAGGCTTCAATCCCGGCCCGCCAGCCTCTTGCGTTTTTGAAGAATGATGAGCTCCGATTGTCGATGTGGGTGAGGCCTCATGGGCCGAATTGACGTCCTCGAGTGCAGAACTTGGGGAGGGCTGATCGGGAGAAGGGGGACGGGGAGTTTCGACGTTGACGGACATCTCACGTGAGACGGGGTGTGGAGCGGTGGTTGTGGCGAGCACAAAGGCCCTTTGGTCTTTGGCCTTCTGACGCCGCGACATGGCGCTAGTCTTGTGTGAGTGAGGTGGAGCCGATAAGCGATGAAAGGGAGGTGGCAAGTGATCGCGTCTCCAGAATACAGGGACTTCTTTGAACCCCTCATGTGGAGGCGGCTTCCGGTGGACCCCATGAAAGCTGCTGATAAAATTGTTCACACACAGCCTGGTGGTCATCCGAGATTCTCCGGGCTGAGGGAATCTTTATGTTACTTATTGATGGCATTTTAGCCTAAACGGACGCGGCCGGGACCCCTTTGTTCTCATATCAAGTCGACTCAAGCATGGGCCGGAGAAGATGATCTCTTGAGGAAACGAAGCATGGATCGGACATCTTGAAAATACCGATAATGCATGTAAATGAATGTCTATTAAAGGATGAGGACTAAATCTACTGGTTCTCATCCTCCTTGAAGTTCAATGAAACTCCATTTACGCAATGACTTAAATACGTCAGCCTCGAAAAGGTAACTGCTCCACCTTAGGTAGGTAATAGCACAAGAGGAGAGCCAACTCACCGCTCATCCGTGGGTGTAGGGAAGCCCTCGCCCTTGAAGACATGTCCAAGGTGTCCGCCACTGCAGATATTCATCAGTACCGACCGTGGACGCACAGCCTGGACTCGGCTAGCGAACAAGCGGGAACTGACCAGTTTGCACACATGATCTCGATCCGCGACTGGAACATTGACCGATCCTCATGGCGGATGACCGCTCCGGGAACAGTATCGAAGAATGCGGGCCATCCACAGCCGGAATTGCTGAGCAATCGCTTGTCAGCATCCAGCATCATTGTTTACACAGCTGCTGGAAGCTACGTGTGATCGCCGTCTCACAATTTCGTTTTCGAGGTGTACAACGGGGCATCACATCCTGCGCAGGCTGGATGAAGGCTCAGTAGAGATCGGGTACAGACTCGAAAGGACCCACCATACACTCCAGGCTCGTTCCTCTTATCGAATGGGGAAGATCCCGGAGCTTCGGTTCCCTTCTGCCTTAACACTCGGAACTGAATCGCGATGTCAGCTGCCATCACAGTGCTCTCGGCCCGCTGTTGGGACGAGATCGCTGACTTGATGAAGCTGGACTCACCTGTTGTGGCGACAGCTGAGCCTGCCATTCATTATTACTCTTCTGAACTTTCGGTGCGCTCATCTCGTTCTGATTCGAGCTAGCTGAAGAGGAGAAGAGGGCAAAGGGGGACAAGATTCCTGCGAATCGGGTGGCGTTGATCGGTAATCCGTTAAGATTGGCGGCGGGTCGGACGAGTTTGAGTGCTGGTCTAGTGATTGAAACAGGGAGGAAAGGCATGCAGATAGCGGCGAGTATAAAGGTAAGAACAGATGTCTGGGTGATGGCAAAGATCATGCGAGATTTTATGTATGGGAAGAACAAGGGAACGTTGACGGGACTAATCCACGTCAGAAACAAAGGCACCAATCTGGAAAAAGTTCGTTGAATCGGGAAATTTCCCCTGATCAGCCTGCAGGGCACGCCGATCTCGACTCACTCCCGCGGAACATAGAACCTTACCCCTCTGTATTGACGTTCCCTGTGACAGTGCAGCCAGGAGATTCTATTCTTCTGCCTGACTCTCTTCCTCTTACGCCTGGGCCAGACAGCGCCATGCGAGAATCATCCTACACAACATGAACGTTTTCCGCAAGAATCGTACGCAATCATACTCCCAAGCCTCGCCCTCCAGCTCGTCATCTCCATCTGATCAACCAACAACCCGAGTATCCTCCATCATCCCCTTGGAACCATCCGCTTTTGCCAACACCGCTCCGCCAGCTGCTGACTCTCGACCAGTCGCATCCCGGTCTACCTCGGAAGCCGTCCCCGCTACTCAATCTCGAGATGTCACTGGCCTACCGAGCTATGCGCCACGACCGGCAGCATTGGCGGTCCCGAGTTATTATGACGCACAGATGCAAAGCCCTGTTGAAGGTGCTGTGAGAAGGGCATCCTTCTTGAGTCCCGGAGATGGACAGCGGCTGGTGCGAGATTATTTCGCGTCGCCCCCACCTATACGACAGGATGGAGGGGTGGAAGAAGGGGAAGAGGAGGACGGAGACGATCCTCTCGTGCCTCGAGCACTTCGACCACTACCTCAACCTAGCCTTCTCCCATTGCGGCGAGCTACCCTGCCAGTATTATTTCGCCATGAACCGCCTCCGCCACTAGAGGCACCGAACGGGTCCGAAGCTCCCCTGCAACTCCCTATCGAGCTGCCTCCACCACCTGCCAATGCCCTTCCAGCTTACAACGCCCATCTAGCTCATGACGAGCTTCGCCTCATCTCCTCCGTCCATCTCGACCAAAATCACCCGGCCGCAGCATTCTTCAGCGCCATGACGAGTTCGGTGAACCGAGCTGATCAGCCCGAAAACCAAGGACTGCAAGCCGAAGAGATGTCGACAGGCGGGAAAAAGCTGCGATTGACCATTACGAGGGGAGGACAGAGGATGAACGATAATGGCACTGGACCGATCTTTATTAGACTGGGCAGGGGTGGCGTCGTGGAAGGGCGAATAGACGTGGGGAAGGTCGATCATGTGATAGGGCTAGAGGCATCGGTGAGTGTAATCTCCGTTGGGCTTCTTGAGCTGGATTGACCGGGATGTAGATCCTGGGATTGGTGAACACGTCGTACTATGTGAGAGGACAGTACACTCTCATCGACACGATGCCATTAGCGCGGCGGCGGGCTGTATTATGGCCTCCAGAAACGCCAGAGACGGCGAGTTCCGCATCAGAATGGCCATCGAACTCAACATCGGCTCAAGTACCGCCACTACCACAGGGCTCAATCCTCTCACCCACCACGACCACTTCACCGGAAAACGTGGATCATTTCGCGTCTGATTCACCGGCAACAAATGGCAAGGAGCCTCAGGTGTTCATGATTCCCGGCCAGACCTTCTCCTTTTCGCTCAAAATCCCAGCACATCATTACCGCGACGAGGATTTCGAGCTCCCGCCGTCATGCCAAGTTTTTCAAGTCGGTCTTCAGGCAGGCGTGGAGTATGTCTTGCGGGTTAAGCTCAGTCGGAAAGGCTGGCGGCTGAATGAGACGTGAGTGGTTGCTTTCGCCTCATGGTCAAGCTGACGAGTTTAGCCTATCTGTACCTATCATCTACGAGCCTCGGGCATATCTTCCACCACGTCGCCTCCGCCAACTAACCACCAGCGATGCGCTAAACCCCGGCTGGCGGACTATTAGGCTGACAGGCGGTTCACCCGTGAAAGACACAACACCCCCCTCACCCGGCGTCGAAGTCACCCTCCTCCTCCCTTCCCCGCCGATCCTCTTCGTCGCGCATGATGGTATCCCTCCACCCATCCCCTTTCACCTTCACTTCCATAGTCCCGTCACACTCCCCTTAGCAACCTTCTCCGATCCACGTCAATCTACCTTCGTCATCCGCCTCATGCGGGTGACGATGATCCGGATCAGCACGGAGAAGGAAATCCGGCGGATGGAGCTGAAGTCCAAGATCGAGGTATGGCAGGAAGGCAGTCCGCGTATCACGCTTGGTGAGGAAAGACCGGTCGGCGGGACTCACGGTGCGAACGGTACTGGCCGTCAATACTCATCTCACGCTGCAGCCACTCCGGTAACCGGAGCAACCGGTCGACGACCGAGTACATCCGGCGGCGAGCGGAGACGATCCTTCTCCGAGAGACGATCATCCTTCCTCCGACGTCGACCATCGACAGAACCAGCAGCATTGGAGCCCGAACCGACGCCGGTGACCCAATCGAACGGACCGACCATCCCGCCGATCACCGAAGAACCGCAAGAAGAACTACCCCCTTCTGCCTCACCAGATGAGCGAATCGCACCCCTCCCACTCGATGCTACCGACGTCCACCTGATGGGACAACTCACCATCTCCCCATCCACCTCGGGCGGTTCTATGACCGCCCTCCGAACACTTGTCCAGAGCTTCACCACGCCCGAGATCTCGATTAGCTACGTCTTAGAAGTGGGGTTGCAGCCCAAGAAGGGAGCTGTGAGGGAAGCATTCAGTCATGTTTGGGGAGGCGGACTGGTGGAAGTTGTTCTGGGAGCTAGATGATCTGTTGTGCTGCATGATTGTTGTAGGTTGTATGCATTTTGGGCTCGTGGGCTGCAATGCACCGCTTCCTTCGGCTCGAAGATTATCACTAATCCCGACCGTGAAATGTCTGCCACCATGTTGCCCGAGATTTGTCCGAAACGCCGCAAGCCTGAGCTTTCCGGTTGCTTCTGCTTATTGTAAGAAATCAACGAGCGGTTCTCGGGCTCGCTCTCATCCTTATTCCTCAAGAAGCAAAATGGCGTCTGCAAGAGGTGAGTCTCGACTTTCATGTACTGTGACATGCGTACGCTCTGTGTCTGTATCCCAAATCCCAGCGTCACCTCCTCACCGATACGTTTCGACCGAGAATGAAATCCCGTGCCAAGGGCCTTGGCACTGCGGCTGGTTTGAGGGAAGACAAAGATAGACGGTCGAGGTTCATTTGACGGACCGAAGCTGGACTGTCAGGGGACTGATGTCTGCTCTGCTGTGGGGACCTCTCGTTGCTCCTACTTCTCCCCAACTCATCGCTCCGCTCGGAATCTTGCTATGGTCGAGTCTGTGCTGATGATATAACGCCCACTTTAGGCCTCGCCTCCGATCGCCGCAAGTCTAGGAAGGCACACTTTGCTGCTTCCTCCGGTATCAAGCGCAAGATCATGTCTTCGTCGCTGAGCAAAGATCTGCGGGGCAAGCACTCGGTGGGTTCCGCCTTCCTTGTCCTTGATAGCCGGTCCTCGCATCAGCTATTTGAAGGATAACGTTGAGAAGCTGGAGATCATGCTGATAGCGCACAGACACGGTCAATGCCGATCAGGAAGGATGACGAGGTGTTGATTGTCCGGGGGAAATATAAGGGTAGAGAGGGGAAGGTCATCCAGGTGAGCACCAGTTCCTGTTGAAGAAGGGGTAGAGGCGCCATAGCAGCCGAATTCGCTGCTCTGTTGAGCCAGCCCCCTCCTTCCTTCTCATCACCGGTTCAAGCGTTGATTTCCTGAACAGGTGTACCGCAAGAAATGGGTGATCCACGTCGAGCGAGTCACCGTGGAGAAGTCGAATGCTGCGACCGTGCCCGTCGGTATCAGCCCTTCCAACGTCGTCATCACCAGCCTGAAGGTGAGCTCGGCTCTTGCATCTGGCCGCTGGGATTCATGGTGCTGGCTCGAATGCTGGAGCGAGTGCGGGCCTTTGAGACAGTTGCTGATGGCTACCTCAGCTCGACAGCGACCGACGCGCAATTCTGGAACGTAAAGGGAAGAAGGCGACGGAGAGCAAGGAGGCGAAGGGAGAGTCTGGCGACGTTGAGATGGTCGAGTAGACGTGGGCTTGGATGCATACCTTTTTACGAGCACGGGTAGCGCCTCTTTGGCTGCTGCGGTGTTTGTGTGTGGTCAGCAGCAGCCTCGCAGAGTCACGGGGAGGCTTGAAATTGCGCTTCTGGGTCGGTCCTTCGCTCCGCTTTGAAGCGAAGAGGTACCGAGTGGCATCACAGTTCCTGCCGGTTTGTGGTAATCTTGATCTTAGCATTGGCTTCTCGTGATCCTTCTCTCTTCAATTCCCATTGGGGTCCGCGCTGTAGCACCGACATAATCACCAGAGACACACACGGTTCGAGATAGATTCCCCACTTCATTCGCTCGCGGTACTCCATCCCACAAAATGAAATTATAAGGTAGTCTTCCCTCAGTCCGGACATATCCAGTCTTCCTCAATCACCTGTTCCTATCCCGGTCTCCTTAGTCCAGCCGACTCCGTCTCTTATGACATGCCTCCCCGATCGCTCCCCACCTGGCCCCCCTCCCTGACAGTCGAACAACTTGACTACCTCCTCCTCCTCTCCACAACCTATGCCCTCTCCCACGGCTTCACCCTCCTACCCCCCTCTTCCCCTACCCCACCAACCCACACCTTCTCCGCACCCCTATCCCTCTTCCCATCCCCCTTCCCCCGAACCTTATATCAACTCGCCAAGGAGATTCAGCCGATTTATAATGCGCTCTATGCGAGAATAGCGTTGGACTGGGAGTTTCTGGATAGGGTCATGGGAGGGAGCGTTAGTAAGGTTGATAGTTTTCAAGGCGAGCTTTGGAGGGGCTGGAGGAGGATTAGGGAGGAGCTCGTTCAAGTGGGTCTTCGTTTTCTTGGGGTACTGAGAGGATGAGACTGAGGAGGAGTAGCCGGTCCAGCTGGGGATATTCCGCTCGGATTATCTGTTACATGATTCCGACCCGGGCTCAGAGCTCGAGCTCAAACAGGTCGAGTTCAATACCATCGCTGCGTCCTTTGGCGCTCTGAGTCAACGGGCAGGCGAAATGCATCGGTGAGAATCCCCTTTCGTTTCCCGATTGTCGTGATGCCGGACTGAGGGAAAGCGCAGGTATCTAGCCCAAGCGACACATTCATACTTCTCCGTCTCGCCCCACCTGAGCGACCTCCCGAACTTTCCCGAGAACGACTCGCTGAAGCAGATCGCGGCGGGTCTGGCGGAGGGATGGAGAGCTTATGGGAAGGACGAGGCGGCGGTGCTGTTCGTTGTGCAGGAAGGGGAGAGGAATGTGTTCGATCAGCGATGGCTGGAGTTTGAGCTATTGGAAGCGTGAGTGGTCCAGAATCTTTCCACCTCAATGCTGATCGCTTGTCCACCGCAGCCATAGCATCCATGCAATCCGACATACCTTTTCCGAGCTGGCGGATCTGGCCCAGATCGACCGAACCACCAAGACCCTTCTCCTACCCTCACCGCTTTTACCCGACGACGCCCCGACGGAAATCGCGGTCATCTACTATCGATCCGCATACACCCCTTCCGACTACCCTACCTCTGCAGAATGGACAACCCGTCTCCTCCTCGAGCGATCACGTGCGATCAAATGCCCCTCCATGGCACTCCAGCTCGCTGGTGCCAAGAAGATCCAACAAGTCCTGTGTGAACCTGGGGTACTCGAGGATTTCTTGCTCTCGCCTGGACGGCCTGACGTGGGCTTCGGTGAAGGAGCGGGGAGCTTGACGATGGCCGATGTGGAGAAACTCCGGCAAACGTGGATCGGGTTGTGGCCGATGGATAATTCGGAGTTGGGGCAGAGGGCGTATAAGATGGTCATGGAGGAACCGGAACGATTCGTTTTGAAACCTCAACGGGAAGGAGGGGGTAACAATATCTACCGGACCGACATCCCACCCGCGCTGGAGGCTTTGGCAAAGGGTCACCGATCGCACGGGGAGCCTGAGAAGAAGGAGGGGTATATCCTGATGGAGCTCATCAAGCCTCCGCAGGGGATCAGTAATTGGTTGGTACGAGGAGGGGAGAGTAAGGCTAGGAAGGCGGATGTGGTTAGTGAGTTGGGAGTCTATGGGGTTATGTTGTTTGGTGATGGTGGTGGGGAGGAGGTGGTGAATAGGGGAGCGGGGACGCTGTTGAGGACGAAAGGGAGGGAGAGCGATGAGGGGGGTGTGGCTATTGGTGAGTTTGCAAACACTTGGTCAGAGTCAGGAGTGGCTGATGGGTGGGCAGGGATCAGCTCGATCGATAGTCCGCTGCTTTTAGATTAGATTAATAGAGTAAAGACAATGCATGGCCAGTACAGCGGTCGAGTCGGCTATGAATGGGATGCTCGAAGCTTCTCTGAGATGCACTTCGGGCAGAGATTTTATCACGCTGGCTAATGTAGCTTTCGTTAAAGTCCGCTTTCCCACGGATGATCGCCCGAGGCCCGAGATCACGCGCCTCCTCATTTTGACCGTCGGCCGCGGACTCGGACCTGTAACAAAGACGGCCAAGACCTACCACGACATTCACACTCAAACCCCTCTCGCCATGTCGACGACCAGGACAAAGAGCAGACGACGGAGCTCGAGCGTCACAAATGCTCTTCGGTGAGCTATCTTTCTAATGTTTCGCTTCCAGCTCATGGCTCACAGGCAAATCCCACTGAACCAGCAACAACATGAGGGATCGTGAGGTTTTCCATATGGCGAAGGGGACATGACACTGATTGTACGTTCCTGGGTCGTGTAGGTCCGAAGTCAAACCTATCCCAGGCCAACCTAGAAGTCGACGGAACAGAGATGAGCTGCCGGAGATGTACAAGTCGAGGGGTTTTTGGGATGATGTGAAGACGGGGAGATGGTTGCTCATTCCAGGTGGGCGCCTAGCCCTCATTCTCCTCCTATCCCTCGTCTACTCCTCATTGCCCGTAAGGGATGATTATTTTCCTGCCTACTTGACCTGGTCCAGGGTTCTGGCAAAGCCCAGTGAATGCTTTGACGGTACGGAGCTCGTCATAGCAAGTTATACACCACCACGTCCCCGTCTATATGCTGCCGGTCTCTCCTACCCGACCCGCTTCACCCGCAAAGCGGCACTGACCCCAGCCCAGAATCGGCCTTCAAGATTATGCTTATCCCCATCCTGCTCTACGGGAACCACCGTCTCCTCACCAACTTCGGCGTTCTGGACCCGTCCTCCCCCAACCCTTTCGAGAAGTTCCTCTTCCCAAGCTACAGGCTGCCGAATGGGATGTATATCAAGGGACGGGCGGATCTCCTGTTTTTCGCAAACTATATCGTCTTTTGGACTTTGTGAGATCTCACGCTGGACTTGCGAATGAAGGTCAGGCTGATGGGAGTAGTGTCAGACAGTTTATGACTATCCATGTACTGCGGCCTATGGCGGTAGCGTTGGGGATCAAAGGGAGCAAGATCGAGCGTTTCACTGAACGTAGGTCTATCTCGTAGGACTCAAGCTGACGGCGCAGAGGGCTATGCGTTTTTCTACTTTGCCATCCTGGGATCGTGCGGCTTCGTGCGTTCGGCTTTCCTTCCTATATCCAGCTGACCCGGTTTGCAGTGCGTCCTGCGCGAGCTTCCATCATGGTGTATGTCGCAGCAGTCCGTCGGCTGCTGAGCTGATATCACGCAGATTTCCAGACAGAGCACATGTGGCTCGGATATCCGTTCCAACAGATGTCCTTCGAGCTCAAGACCTATTACCTCATGCAAGCCTCGTATTGGATGCAACAGCTCATCATCCTCGTCATGGGGGTCGAGAGGCCGAGAAAGGATTTCCCGGAGCTTGTCGCGCATGTAGGTGTACATTGTCGAAACGGGGTGAGACGCTCATTAAAGAAAGCATCTTGTCTCGTTATGGCTCATCTTTTGGAGTTACAACGTTTGGGTGAGTATTTGGAATGGCAGCCCGAGGCTGATAGAACAGCTCACTCATATTGGCGTCTGCGTCTTCGTCACTATGGATGTGTCGGATGTCTTCCTGGCTGTAAGCGGACTAGACCTAACCTCAAAGATCTTGCTGATGTGATACACAGCTGGCCAAGTGCATCAACTATGTCAACGAGGCCTGGTCTACACCCGGGTTCGCGTGGTTCGTCGTGGTCTGGACGTAAGTATCGACCTAGTTGCTGTTTCCTCTCGCTTCTCGCTGACCCAATCAGATATATGCGGCATTACCTCAATCTCAAGCTGCTATGGTCGGTGTACACCGAGTTTGATCTGATACCGTGCGTCAACCCAATGCTTCCCAGAAGGTCAAAGTGGCTCACGATTCTCAGAGAAAACGAGAGAAATCTGTTCAGCCCTCGTGAAGACCGCTGGCTCGTTTGGTGGTAAGACATTGGATAGGATGGTATGTAGCGCTAAAGAACACCCAGGATGAAGTGGCAGGTCTTCATACCGATCCTCTTTCTCCAGATCCTCAACCTCTACTGGTACTTCCTCATCCTGCGGATCCTCTTTAGGTGAGTAGTGATGACCGAGTCGAGGTGCTGACACAGAATAGATCCTTGTTCAGTAAGGAACAGCCGCGGGACGAGCGGTCGGATGATGAGGATGAGGGGGAGGAGCCGGAGCTGAGTACAGCGGAAAAGTTGTGGTCTCTGAAAGGGGAAAAGGTCGAATGAATCCATAATTCCTATACTGTACTACACTTATAAGGCTAATCCAATACTATGTCATCGATATGTGCCCGCACTCGCCACGTTTCCTACCGTTCCGTTTGGTGCCATTGGAAGCAGCTGCTTTAATTGCTGTGTTCACTATCTCGTGCTTGTTGTGGTAGCTAGACATCCGGGAGGTTTCAGTCCGCGAAGTTGTTGAATGACGCCTCAGGTCATGGAGCACAATACCGGGTGACTATAGCCCGGCAGAAAACCTGTTCCTCCCCACACAATGGCCAACGGTACCGACCCCACTACCCTGATCAACGGGGATGGTCACCCACCACTCCTAGACCGCGACTGGGAGACGTCTCCAATGTACCTCGCCCTCTCTTCCCGACTAGCGAAGACCGAGTCCACCCTCTCATCCCTCTCGGCCCAGGTCAGCCAGCTCTCGCAATTGGTCAAAGCTGCTCTTCCGGCCTCGCCCACCGCGCCGACTCGACCTCAACATATTTTCTCCCCTTTTGACCCGCCTCCTCCTTGCTCATCATTCGTTCCCGTCTCCGCCTCCTCGACTTTCGCCTCAGCAGAGTCTGATCCCGCCATAGCAGCCCTCACTCAGCAGATTTCGGCTCTTTCCACAAGCGTCGCCCAGCTGCAACGTCTCCAGCAATCCCAATCCAAAATCACGCGCCAGAACTCCACTATCCAGGACGACCGTACTCCCGGTCATATACCGCACAGCGTCCCCATGCCTCGACATCTCCAGGACTTCGTCTCTGGTTCAATGACCACGCCAAACGTCGCTGCGAGCTTCATGAGTCCCGGGCCGATAGGCTCGAGTCGACCGAATAGTAACCGAAGTATCTCGTCAAGTGTGATCCGAGGGAACGGGGATGGTGGGAAATGGGGATCGTCGAATGGGAATGGATGGACCAGTCCCGGTCCAGGTCAAGGGGTGAACGGGGGAATGATGAGCCGTTCTGGAAGTGGGAGTGGACTGAACGTCAGCGCACCCGGCGGTGCTGCCACGCCGGGGGCAGGGATCGTGGTGACCAAGTGGGAGCATTTGAATCTCAGCGTGGAGCTTTTGAGGTCTATAGCGAAGTATGGGTATGTGCGGGTTGTGCGAGGTCTGAGTAGTGCTGATGGGTTTGGGGACAGGATTGGACCACCGAATAAGATCCAGACGAGAGCTCTACCGTTCATGCTGAAGGGCTCGGATATCATTGCGCAAGCCCCGCCTACTCAGGAGCGCATCATTTCATAGTAAGTCACTTCGCTAATCGGAAAGGTATGATACTGAAGATTGGCACGAAGTGTGATACCCGCTCTCCAGCTTTGCCTGTCTCTGCCACAGCAGAGCGGACCATATCGCGGACCTAATGCCATCATCGTCACCACTACCGTCGACCAAGCGACACAGTGTCACAAGCGTGAGTCCCGTTGAGCCCTAAAGTTGTCGATGTCGTTGATGCTGAGCCCAGTGATACGAAATGTTGGAGGACCTTTGGGGATCCGCTCATCGCTAGCAGCGGGCGCTGCAGGGTCGAGCGGATTGCCGAGCGAGGTCGCGGCTATGCAGAGGGATGCGCCGCATCTGCTAATTGGGACACCTGGGAAGATCAACGAGGTCATGAGCAGTCGAGGTGGACTCAGCGGTAGCGAGGTCCGGCTATTGATTGTGGGTCCAGCGAGCACTTCAAGGGCCACAGGCTGACGCACCGCAGCTTGACGAGGTGGACCAGTTAATTGTGAGCTGCTCGTTGTGGCGGTATATGACTATGCTGATCGTGGACCAAGGCTCGAAATCTTCATGAGAATGTCCTCAGCTTGGCGAAGTTGCTCCCTGCACCTGGACGAGGCGGGAGTACGGGCCCTCTTACTCCGGGCGGACCCATGGCACCCTTCTCGCCCGGCGGTATGGGCGTGACCAGTCCTCTAGATCCCGGTCGCGACTCCCCGTTTAACCCTGCGAGCAAGACGCCGTTTCCACAGCTTTCACGATTCGGTGCGCCCGGAGCTCCATTGTCAAACGGGAATCTCTCCTCATCCTCTACTATCGAGCGTCAGACATGCCTGTTGTGCGCAACCTCCCGCTTGTGTGAACGATGTCTGACTGGTCTAGCTCCAATACTGTTCCGACCGATGTCATCAACTTCTCTCAGTCCCTTCAAGTGCGGGACCCGGTCCGCGTTCTCGTTCGGCGGGAAGGCGGAAACAACTCGCAAGAGTCCGTCTCCTCGGTCACTCCCGGTATCAACCTCAAACACACCTACGTCTACCTGTCCATCACCGGATCCGCACGATCGGATGGTCCCCTTCCGCCTGACAATGGACCAGGCACGATCGGTTCGGGACGAAGCAACGGTCAGCCGAGCGAGGAGTCGAGTCGAGCCAAGGAGTACAAGTTGGACATGTTGGTCAAAATGCTCGATGACTATCCGCTCTGGCAGGCTGTGATCCATGTCGGGAGTCTATCGATGCTCGAGGCGGTCATGGTGGGGTCCTCGCCTCTCACTTGTACCTGACCTGACTTTGCTCTCAGAACAAGCTGGGCAACCGACAATGGGATACGCTGCACCTGGTAAGTGATTCTGCTGAAGACTCATGGTTCTGCTCACACCCCATCTAGGCGCCTGATATGCTTCCCACCCAAAAGAAGGCCGTGCTGCAGCGATGGCGCTCGTCGATAGTCGGGAGCGGACCTCGCTTCCTCATCGTCTTTGACGTGAACGTCCATCCTCCTGAGATCCCCTGGTCTCCCCTCGTCATCAACTTCGACCTTCCCCGATCCGTCGAAAACTACGCCAATCGAGCAGCAGCGGCTGTCCCGCCGGCGAAACGACAGGGTGCTCCGGTCAATGGTGTCATCGTCAACTTCGTGCAGGCTGCCGGAGGGGATGTGGAGATGCTCCGCTCAACGGAGTGTGCCTATCGCTTCAAGGTGGGTCATGCCGTCTTCCACATCGAAATGAAGCTGAGGAGGACTCAGTCGGCAGAAATACCGACGGTCTTCCACGACCTGTTCCAACATTAGACGTCATTATGTCGTTTCGATATCGGATTCACATCTCTAGCATCTATAGACTGTATTGATTGTATCCATACCCATCTGCATGTAGCTATCGCTATGGATTTCTGCGCTGGAGCCCATTGAGCGGACTTGCCCCGATCTCCGTCCCCACGTCACTCTCGATCGCACTGATCGATGGGCCGGGACCGTCAAGCGGAAGTCCTCTAGACCACTTCGTATAGTCATAATCCCGTATCGATCACCATGGCAAGCAGCCGCGTCGTGCCCTACATGATCGCAGGCGGTGTCGGTGAGCTCTCTTCCCTTCCTTTCACGGTTCCCACCGGAAACGTCATTCGATCGTGTGCGCTCATCCCCTGTGTGGTGGTTAGGTATCGTAGGAGGATACTACGTCTTCAACCCGTCTTTCCAAGAGCTTTCCGGAAAAGGCCCAGCTCCAGGACCAATCAAAGATGGTAGAAGCCAGAGTGTACAGGAGGATCGGCACGACGACGGGTACGTCGGCTCCTCTTCATTTGGAAGGAATGGGTATGAAGAGCTGATATGAGCAGGACCCCGTCAGCGAGCTCACCGCTACCATCGTTGAGGACAGGGGGCGCTTCACCGGTCAAGAATGATGGGCCGACTGTAGCGGGGACGTCTCCGAGTTCCAGGGCCGGTTATTCCGGTATGTCCACATTTTCCATCTCTTCCCCGTGCGAAAGTGAAGATAGCATATCTAAGCAAATGGAAGAGGCAGCGAGGCTGATGGTGGTGCTTCAACGTAGCGGACCACGATGTGGAGATTCGCGCGAACCCCAAGGAGCAGGATGGGACGAGTGGGGGTGGTGTGGGGGTTGCGGAGATGAGGGAGAGGAAGATGGAGGGCAGGGGCTTGCCTAGTCCTCAGGTGGGTCTGAGTCCGCCCACATATCTAGCACAAGCTGATTAAAGATCTCCTTCCCCCTCCTCCCCCCTATTCTACTCTTCCACGTCTGTGCCCTTTCTGTGCCCGACTTCTCCTCGGCCGAATGATCCTCGCTGTGCTGGGAATACAATCCGTATAGGGCGGAGATACCCCTGCACGACCTGTTCAGAAGCAATCACCTTATAACGATGGTGAGAGCGTCAAGCAGTCGGTCGCACAGCCGGAGGGAGGGAAGCCTTCCGAGAAGTCTGCCGTGAGCAAATCTTCTTGGTTCGGAGCGCGGTCTTGAGCTTGGAGAGGGACGTCCCGGGGTGGGACAGCCTTGATGGGAGTGAGTTATAGGGGAAGTGACGCTGCATGTCCGATGCAATGTCTAGCGCAAAAGGGATTCACTTTTGTATCGACTCGATCTCCGAGAGTTCTACGCTGCAAGACCTGCTGCTGTTATGCTGTCATATCTTGAATTGATTTCCGCAGAAAGCCTGAACAAAAAGCTCCTTGTCCTTTTCTGCCTTTTTTGTCCTTCCGAGCCACATCTCTTTAAGTCTAATCTCATTCGTCCTCTCAAGGATGCTTCGATTATGTACGGATACAGCACAGACACGACCAAAGGGGTGGGAGGAAGATTATTGATTGTTTCAGGTTGTCGTCTTGCCGTCTCCTCGTTACGAACAGGGAGACCTCCAAACGGATCGATCCTCAAGACCTGATCGTCCGGCTTCCTACGCTTGAAGTCGACCTAGCTCGCCATGCCTTCACGCGACCTATCGTCAGCTATCGGTCTCCTCCGTATCCTATCCATCACCCAAGTCGCCCTTTTACTCCTCGCAGGCCTCTTCCTCAAGCTCGTGCGCTACTACCTGATCCGACCCCTCACCTCGCCTCTCCGGTTCCTCCAATGTCCACCCGGAGGGACCGGTGTCTGGGGCCACTTCCCCAACATGATCGAGTCCGCCCTCTCCTCTCCTCTCCTCCTTCCCAAGCTGATCCAAGAATAGCTATTACAACGGCGACGAGATCGATGACTGGGTCGACACCTACGGTCCCACGTTCATGATCCGCGGGATATTCTACGCAAACCACCGTCTGTTCACGATCGATCCCCGTACCATCCACCATATCATGTCCCAGCCGAACCTCTATGGAAAACCGGCGCTGCTCAGACGCGTGATGAGTCGATATATGAAGGAGGGGCTCTTGGTCGCAGAGGGGCAACGGCATAGGGTCCAGAGGAAAGTTACGCAGAAGGTCTTTTCGTCAAAGGCGATGAGAGATATGGTGGATGTCGTGGAGGTCAAGGCGAATCAGGCGGGTCGTCCCTCCAAGTTCTCACCCAGGGATGCTGATACGGATTGATTTTGCAGCTCACAGAAGTCTTTCAGGAGCTCTGTACCGACCCGACCTTCTCCGTGCCATTTGCGAAGTACCCGCCCGCGGAGAACGCGCCGCTGAACACGAGGGTCATGGACGTATACGATGCAGCCTCACGCTCGACATACGACATCATCGGCGAGATCGCCATTGATCACCGTTTCGACTCGCTCGGAAAACCCGATGGTCACGGCGGAGATCTGTTCGAGAAATACGTGCATATGCAGCAGGTCGTCCCGGGAAGTCAGGGGTTCCGGCAGGAGATCAGTGCGCTCTACCCGGCTCTCGATAAGATTTGGGTGGGTCCACTATCTCAAGGCAGGATGGAGGTATTGACGGCGGTGGTATGGTAGCCGACGGAGAATTCGAGGAGAGTGGACGCGGCGTTGCTACCGCTCGACGCGCTGGCAGAAGCGAAGGTCGCGGAACGGAGACGGGAGATACTCGAGGGAAAGAGGTCGGACAGTCGGGATCTTCTCACCCTCATGTGTGCGTCGGAGCATTTTTCCTTCGCTGCCATTCGAGACTGATTCGGACTAGTGCGTACAAATATGGCGAAAGATACACCTGAGGATATGAAGCTGTACGATTCGGAGATCACCGGTCAACTCAATACCTTCCTCTTCGCAGGGTCAGATACCACCGCGTACGTGATCCACTTTCCAACTTTGCACGATATTGACATCCGTAGCGGTACTATCGCCTGGGCTCTTCATCGACTCGCTACCAACCCTGATGTGCAAGATCGACTCCGCGCCGAATGCTTGAGCTATGGCGAGGGTCTACCTTTCGAGCAGATGGATACGTTACCGTATCTGAATGCGGTGGTCATGGAGACATTGCGGATGAATCCATCTATTCCCAGCACCGTGAATCGTGATCCGGGTTTTTGGCGTCTATGCTGAAGCCTCGCAGATCCGAGAAGCTATGAAGGATGACGTGATTCCTCTGGCTACGCCGATCGTCCTTAATTCCGGCAAGACTGTATCTTCCATCAAGATTCGCAAAGGCCAACTCGTACGTTTCCTCCCTTCCTTGAGAATCTCCACTTGACCAGAACAGGTGCATCTACCGATCGAGAATCTCAACATGGCCCGCTCGATTTGGGGTCCCGACGCCCGAACCTTCGACCCCTCCCGATGGCTCGAACCCGACTCAACCCTATCCGGATCGGAGAAATCCACCTCGTCTCGTTCCATCCCGCGAGAAGGTCCCGGCGTCTGGCCAGACATCATGACCTTCATCGACGGTCCTCGCCGATGTGTTGGGTACAAACTCGCGCTCATCGAGGTCAAGATCACCATCTTTAATCTGGTCAGGGCATTCGTCTTTTCGCCGGTTGAGGGGAAGAAGATATACAAGTGGAATTTGTGAGTCTGCAAACATCGGATTGTGGATGTGGACTGATGGGTGGGGATAGGTTTAGTACGAGGCCGTTTGTGGGGGGAGAGCTGAGGACGAAGGGGTCGAGTTTGCCGTTGCTCGTCAGGCCTTACAAGGGGTAGTTTGGCACGAACTTTGGGCCTTTGCGCCTTGCGCACAGCCGATCAGACAGGAACGCAACTAATGGAATCTTCCTGGTTGCGGACCGAACCGGAGCTCGCAGCTATATTCGGAGGCGGAAAGATGGTGCTGATTCCTGGAAGCCCTCGACATTTCCAACTATCCGTCTCGTAATGTATAGATGCATGAGCAACCGAATATGCACAGCCGACCTCGCACTCGCGATCAGAATGTCTCCTCCTCGTCATTGGCAAGCTCATGCTCGCCGTCCTCGCCCTCGACCGCATGTCCATTGTCAGGCACCTGACTATCGTCAGCTCCTCATCCGGTAAAAGGCACGATCAGCTCACCTCGAATCCCTCCTAAACGGTATTAGGTCCTGCCATCAGCGAAGCCACGCTTGCGGAATGAAGCGAGACGTGCCACCGTCGAGTACAGTATCTCCTGTAACTTCGCCAATGTATCCCGCTCACCCACCTCGATCCCCTCAATCGTCGTCCGTTGTTGCACGATAAGCTCGATATTGCGCAGTTCTACCTCGCCTCACATCAGCCACACCTCCACTACCTCCTAGCTCTGCACCCACTGTCGAAGTAGAAATCCCTCTCCTTCTCCAACCCATCGCATGACGCCTCGATCTCTGCCACCTGCGCTCGAAGCTCGTTCATCTGTGCCGAAGAAGCTGTGGACACGGATCGCGGGCCGGCGGCGCTGATGGGTGTACGGGAATTTGTGCGGGCGGCAGAGACCGGTGCGCGTGAAGGTGGTGGTGCGGCTGGTACAATTCCGCCTCTGCTCCGTCAGCTGGAATAGGTTGGGATGACTCACGCTCGACCGACGGCGTCGTAGCCCTCTCCTCGGCTGTGGGTGTCCCAGTACTTCTTCATCCATTGTAGGAACTCGAGGTTGTCCTGCATCTTACACCTGTCATCATCAGCTCTGTCAGTTCCGAAAACACCAGAGGCGGAGTAGCTCACTTGACGAGCCGGTCAACGGGTAGAGGCTGTCATCATCAGCGCTGTCTGATGACGAGAGTACGATAGGAAAAGGACGTACTTTGTCGATACGGTGAGAGGTGAAGGCTTTTTGGAGGACCTTGAAGTTGTCCAGGTACTCATACTCCATCTTGGCGTTGAATTTCACTCGGTGTAAAGGGACGTCGCCTAGGGAAGTCAGCTTGAACTCAGCTAGGATCTGCGATGGTCTTGTGATCACAGTCGATTTCCCGGCGCCGATCAGCGGACTAACCGTATATAGAGTCGATGACCTATGTTTGACGAACGATAGCTCAGCGATGACCTGACGAAGGGAGCTGCCCTACTCACTTGACAATAGATTGATCCGGTCCCACATTGCTCGAGCTTGGTGATCACCTGCGGGGCTAGCAGCTCGTTGAGCCATGCCAGAAGCTCTCCTCGTGCTGAGGGAATCGTCAACCCTTGCCCAAGGTACGGATAGCTCCTCGCTCGTCAAGCTGTGAAGCACACAAGGTGAGAGTGACTCACACTCCCCCACATAGACAGACATCGCGGATCAACAGCCCCTTTCAGCTGGACTTCTTAGCTCTGGAAGAGTAATTCAGGGTAGATCCGCTGTGCAAGGCCGATGCGGCTAATCTGAAATCAGTGTCAAGCAGGTCGGATGAGTTGCCGAGGTGGGTGTCTCGTTCTACCTCGCAAATTCAAAGCAAAGGCATGTGACACGCGCACAGACGCGACAGGACCCAATGATTTCTGCCCCTTATCTACTCACCCCGAATAAGCCAAGTTGGTTCCGTCCATCGTGGCAGCGCCATCCTTTGAAGGTGGTAATTCACATGGATGACAGGGCTCATCGGCCATTGAAGGTCCCTCTAGATTGGTAGTCTCGGAATGGGGGAACCACTCAAGTGCATACCTGCTTCCAGTCACTACTTCCCCGAAACTCTCATAGCCTCGCCATCCTCCGCGACAGTCCACATGATCCTCACCACCCTCTCCGCCCTAATCTTCTTCGTACACCCCGCCCTATCCGCCAACATCCCTTCCCTTCCCACAGGATGGGAGTTTTTTGGCTGCCTCATCGAGTCTCCGGGTACTCGTGTACTCAATGAAACATGTGCGTACTCCCCTTTGCCCCATCACTAGCTGACTGGTAGCAGTCTACCAATCGACGCAGATGACCATTGGGATTTGCGTCACCTATTGCGCGGCTAAGGGCTTGCATTTCGCTGGGACTGGTAAGTTCGACAGTTCTCTTCCGTTGATCCGCAAGCTGAGGATAGTATGCCAGAGACCGGTATCCAGTGCTTCTGTGGGAACTCCGTGACTAGTTTCGACGCCACGAGTGAGGCATCGTGCGCAACCCCTTGTGCCGGAGACCGGACGCAGATGTGTGGTGGTAACGGATACACGACTTTCTTTCGCCTATCGCCATTTGATCCGAGGAGCGTATCGTCGAGCGCGTCAGAAACTGCGTCGAGTAGCTTGATCGTGCAGTCCAGCACTATCGCGCGAAGCAACGCTGTTCCACCAATTACCAGCCTTGTCGAGGTCTCTTCCTCGACGTCGTCGAGCCTCGTCTCTTCCTCCTCCATGGCGACGACCAGCACCACGGTGCAAGTGAGTACCGCCTCAGATACTTCCACGGTCGTGGCAAGCGTAGAGTCCTCGACCGCTGCCTCGTCGTCCGCCGTGCTCGTAGCCACCTCCTCTGCTTCCGACTACATTGATTCCGTGAACTCGTCGTCCTCTACTTTCATCACAGACTCGATTTCCATCTCGCCTCTTCCAGAGCAATTCACACCCCTGTCCTCCATGATCCTCTCATCGTCCCAACCTTCGATCACTAGCGTCGCCAACTTTTCACGACGCCCAGCGGAGACGGCTACAGCCGGTCCAGTATGACCCCTTCGTTCTTCGAGGAGCGAGTGCTGACATCTCTCAGCTTGCGTCGGCGGGAAACCCTTTGCAGCCTCTTCCGTCGAATCTGCGGACGTGGGCGGTGATGATCTTGCTGTTGGTTGTCTTCGGGATATACACCATGTAAGGCCATACCTGGGTCTGCCGCGCCGGAGAAGAATAAGACAGCTTGCTGGGAGGCCACAAGTCGGTCGTTTCGCATTAGGAGCTCGTACTTGGCCGTCCAGCTTGACGAGTTCACCCCTTGAAACCAAGACAGACCCAGTACGCCTCACTCGATTCTGCTCCAGATCAGCTCCGATGACTGCCTCTCCGAGTGAACCCACCGCTCCTCGACTCCTTCGGTTTCTCCGTAACCACCTTCGCGAACCTTTTCCCCAGCTCCTCCCTCCTGAATTCGTCCAAATCAGGGTGCATAAAGAACTTCAACCTTCTCCCATCAGCTCCCTTCCCTCCTGATTGCGAAAGCACTCACACGAGATTCCCACCCGGAAACACCTTCCTCCCCCGTACTTCCTTGGCCACCTCATCTTCCCCAGCCTTCCTGAGCGCACCTACCGCGAACTCCGTAGCGGCGGTGACTAGATCGAGACTCGCTTGGACGTCTCGTAGTCGGACACCGGACATGGGTACCATCATATCGCTCAATACCGTATCCACGCCTTCCCTCTCCCGGTCCTCGTACTCCGATTGTATCTCCTCATCCAGGCCGAACCTCCTCGGTCGGTAGGCCTTGATCCGGTCTGTCAGTGTCTGTTGTACTTCGAAGCTCAGGAAGTCTCCCTTGACCACCTCGACTCCGGGGAGCGGGGTCATATCGAGTATGTCAACAGCGAAGACCCGTCCCGTCTCGCCCAGGAGGTGCGCGGCCACCTGACTCCACCCCCCAGGCGCAGCACCGAGGTCGACCACGAGCTTTTCGGGATCGAACTCCTTAGGTGGGGAGAGGAGGATTGGGTGGCGTTGGGAGAGGGAGAGGAGCTTAAATGATGAGCGGGATCGGTAGGCTGGGGCGGTCTCGGATTTGGGTGAGCTGGAGGGGTAAGATCGGAGCTTGAAGTAGGGGTCACGGGATTGGCGGGCGAGCCAGCGGGTCGAGGATGGAGTGGCCTTTGAGAAAGATGGTGAGGGCCGCATATGAGCCCAGTCTATATAATCTGGCAGCCAGGAATGGGAATTTCAGGGGATCCGTCCAGAAAGCGAAACCGCGGCGATCCCATTCAAGGGGGTTTCAGGTTTCCAACAAGGAGGTTGCTCAGTACGCAGGCGAGCAAAAGGAATGGATAGGCATGGGAAGGAGTTCTGGTGAACCCCGGACGTCCCAGGTATTTCTAACAATCCACCAGACTCCCGACGAGGAAGACCGCAGCATCAGGAAAAGAGAAGCTGCGTTGTGTGAGGTTCGAACTCACGCGGGATCTCTCCCATCGGGTTACTCAAGAGCTAAAAATCACTTAAGTCCGACACCTTAGACCGCTCGGTCAACAACGCGAATACGGGCGGGAGTCTTTGACTTGTATAAACAACTGGTGGGTTTATCCGACTAGAACCGACAGATCATCAGTCTATTGAACCATTTCAAAGCAAACGATCAGCGTTGAGTTCGAAAATTTGGTGGCTTGCAGGTCCGAGCGTTGCGCACAGACATGGTGATCAGGAACCCGATCGATAACGTAGCACAGGCTGACTGCTGCACAGGCTAACGCTTCCACGAAAAGGATAGCCTCGGCGAACGAGACGGCATTGCGAAACCTTCAGCTCGGCTTGCTCCTCGTCAACGTGAGGTCCTCCTCCGTGTCTTCCTGACCAGGCAAGACAAGCGAGGTTCCTATTGACGGACCGAGAACTAGCTTTTAGCCTTCGCCCTCCGCTTCTTCCTCTCACTGATCACCTCCCGATCCTTCATCCCCTCTAAGATGATTATCTTCCTCCATACATTCGCCCTCGGTGCGACCGCCGCTATATGGAGATGGTTCGTGCTCATCGGCACGCCTCGACGGAATGGCGGGAATGTCAAAGCTGGAGAGGATCTAGGGGGGAAGGGCGTGGTTGAATTGGCCTGGGATCTGTGCGTTGCTAGAGCGTTCTTGAAGCTGACGTCAGGGTTTACATGACATGGATCTGTATCCTCGGTAGCGCCATCCTTGGCGAATGGGTTTGGTGGTTCTATCTCCTCGTAAGGTCATACAACGTGCTTGGTCTCTCTCTGCTGACAAGCTTAGATTCCCGGGTTTGGGGCGTACAAAGCCTTCAATACGGTTCGCCCCCTGCTTGGCATGTTCCTACCAGGTATCTTCGGCGCAAGGCCGCCACGAGATGCGAATGAGGCAGCTGCCCAGGAGCAAGTGGGAGAGACGGAGTCGCGGAGGCAAGCGAAGTTGCGCACCCGGATGGAGAAGGGGGACAAACGGATACAACAAGTCCAGAAGCGATAATGCAACGCCCTATGCATGCCGATAGCATTCCCCTACTTCTTGACCACCTGATTCCGCTTCTCCCATTCCTTGGCGTACTCCTCCACACTCACCCCTTTCGCCTCGAGATACTCCTTCACCCCCTCCAACCCCGGCTCAGGACTCTTCATCCCTATCCCTCCCCTCTCCCAAGTCCCAAACAGCGCCTCCTTGACCGCCAATTCCCTCTCACTGAGCATCCCTCCCTCCGAAACCTCGTCCCGTGCCCGCTCAGACCATAGATCCTCATGTTTCTTGAACGTCCGCCAATACGTCGGTGCCGACCTCAACCTCTCCCTCTTATCAAGCTCACGTCCCACCGAGTTCGTATTCGCCCACTCGACGAGATTCTTCACCCCGCCGGCTCCCCGTTCGGCGGTACCGGAGAGTACGTCGTCGCGGTATTGTCGGTAGGGGATGAAGGAGGGATCGGAATAGGTATGTCGGAAAGCGTTCTCGAAGCCGGTGGAGATATCGTCCGGGGAGTGTAGGAATGAGGCGGAGGTGTGGTGGAGATCGACCAGATTACGGAGGACGGAGGGGTTTGCACCACGCTCGGAAGTGCGTATTCGGTTCCTGGGTTTGGGGTGTTTTGGGGATGGTCCGGCGACGGAAGAGGATGAGCGAGCGTGTGTGATGGACGTGTAGAGACGAGGGAGCGATCGAGTGCTAATGATTGACGGTGAGGAGATCATCCCTACCAGACGAATTCGGAGCATGCTGATGGAGAGGAAGCGGAAGACTGCGATCCGAGCTCTATAGCTATTTGAACTTCTGACCCGGAGAATGAGTTTATGTGACCAAATCACCCAATGTGGGAATTACAACTCCTTTGAATATTCGGCGCAAATCGTCAACGCCTTTGTCAACGTTTCCATTGATTATGTGTTTCAACTCCATCTGCTTCGCTCAGATTTGAGGCTAGAGCTTTGAGACCACCGCCATTCGCTGTGCAGAGACCACATCCCCTAGTCTGCATCATGTTATCCTTCCAGCAGAGCCATAAAATCACCCTCCCGCCATCGCCCACCACACCCCTTCTCCATCACGCATTCGTCTCACTATACTTCGTCCTGCTTCGTCTCGAGCCGCTACCAGGCCTGCCAAACGGCGTCGGATGGCCAAAAGGGCTACCGAGGACTTGAGTGAGGCGCCGGTCCGCGGGACTGGTTAAACGACGCAACTGTGGACGATCCTTCGTCTCTCTCTCTCTCTCCTTATCGATTGGCTAGGCTCGGGGAACAACTTTGAAGCCTTCAAGTTTTGTGTGAGGGGGCAAGAGACAAGTTCCGGTGGCCAAGGAACAATGTGAGGTGTGGATGCGCGAGCGTCATTGTCCCTCTCCGCGGACTTACAAGGCTATTCAGAGGAAGGTACGTCTATCCTTTCCTCTGCTTGTCTTCCTATTGATTTCTTCTAGATAAACTAGATGTGGGACGGCTGAAAGGTAGCCATAGACTGGAACGAGGGTACCGGCAACGGCCAATGGCAGAGGATCATCGATAACGCCCCTGACAGCGCCAAAGAAGACGCAGAGGCCAATGTCATGGGTGTGCACTCGTCTTCATGCTCTGGTCGCTACTCAAGTCTTCTCTAGCTGAAGTCTACCGGAGATGTCCTGAATGCGATGCTTTAGACCCTGTCTTCCGCAACAAGGACGGCCGCACAGCTTCCTTAAGGACGGACTCGAGTCAAAGCTACAACCCAACCCTTGCCGCATTCCTCAATACCCAGCCCATTCCTGCTTCCCCTGCAGCTTCCCCGCACAACACCGCACCAGTTGGACGGCGTGCTCATAGACTGTCTACAAGCCCATCTCCAACGGCATCCGAGCTAGAGGACAGGGAAGAGGAGATGATCGATGTTGAGGCTCGAATGCAAACCCCAGCACTCAATGTCTCGGCCTAGGGCGAACTCAACACTCTGTCTATCTCTGACAGGCTTCAGAGTGCGTTGCTACGGGGTGAATGAGGCTGCAGCTGATGGTCAGAGTGTCAGATAATTACGTGGAGGATGCAAGCAATGCTGATGTGTCGGTCTCCATGTCTGCTAGCGACTTTGTTGGCAGCGAACAAGCTTGGACGGAGAAGAAGGAGGCGGACATGAAGGAGCGGGCGCGCTACAGGGAGGAGCTACTGCAAGTGAAGAAGAGGAAGGCGGAGACCGCTAGCTTTGGGGAGAGAATGCGTGCTGCGGACATGTTGAGAAAGGACGATCCAAGCTTGTCTTGGGCTGAGGCGTTGAGGAAGGCTGCGGAGCTGATGGACAGCATTTGAGAGCAGTGCGTACATTGCCCTACAACGTCCATTCGTCGACGTTGACCTTGTCTTCCTCTAGCTCTAGCATTTCATCCACCAACCTCTCCCTTCGCCGATGCGACTCCATGATGTCTACTTCGTCTTGCCGCCTGATATAACGCCTCCGTCGCATCCTAGCCTCCCTCTGCATGATGTTCTCAACCTCTTCCTTGATCAAGGCGTCAAGCCATGTCGATATCAGGATGTTATGGAGGATGCAAGCCGCTTGGATGAACCCATGACCTCGAGCTTCGTCTTTGAGCGACTTGACTTTCTAGCGGAGGTAGCGGAGGCTAGACCAGCGAGCTTTTAGTATGTCAAATGCGTGCTCGACCTTGTCACGCGGTGTAGCTGCTTTACTCTTGAACTAGGCCTACAAGATCAACGCTCAAGTCTCAAGCTGTACTCACCGGTCTCCCCTGCAGGTCTGCATCTCCCCTTAGACAAGTAAACATGGCGATGATGTGGCGTATACAGGTGAAGCCAGAGTCTCCTAGGACGTATTCCCCATCATCAAAGTAATCGTCTGGATAGGTATGCAGTCGCGTTGACCTTTGAACACGCTTGTCGCTGGCGGATGCGCTGGAGCCCCAATGCAGGTAGCAAATACGCTAGGGAGGCGAAGCAGATGAGCTTAAAGTGAGTAGCTTCATAGTCAGTCAACAGCCAATGAATGATTTAGACGGATGAGATCGTCCCGCATGACGCCTTCCTTCGAGCCCTCATCATGCAGGCCGACCATGGATTGGTCGATACAACCCTGCTCATGATGAACCACACCTTTCTTAGCGCGATCGGAGGCGAAGCGCTTGTTCCTCAATACACTAGCGAGCCAGGTCAAGTCGCCGAGCAGATCATGGTATGTGGGGTGAAGATGAGGGGAGATGTCGATGTGAACGAGACGGACAAGAGGGTGCTAGAAGCGCTGTGAATGATTTTTCGACATGACTCTTGGTGTTTTTGCTGACGTGCACATGCCAGTTGAGATTCTCAACACATTATCCGCCAAAATATCGATAAATGCGATGCGGACCATGAGAAAGACCGACGAGACGCTGAATGCGTTCCTCGATTCATTGGAAAAGGGGAAGGAGAAAGGTAAAGAGTAGGATGAGTTCGTTACATTTCACGCGAGTTTCCATTTTGCCCATGTGCCCCCTTCCGGCAGCGAATCCGGTTCGGAGGATTTTCACAACCCCGTCTCCGAAGTGCCACACTCAGGGTCGAGGACTTACGTAAAATCTACTCGGCATCCACTCTCGAACCTTTTCCCTTATAGAAGTCAACTCCCTGGTGGAAAGCTTTTGCCTGTTGGAAGCCTTGGCCAATACGGCATTCTTTTTTGGTATACCGAAAGAGATAGCCTTGAAGTCTTTTTGGCTGTAGTATCGACCTTTGGCCCTCAAAGTTGTTCGGGTCTAGCGAGTCTGAACCTGCGAAAATCACGTGTTGGTTTGAGTGAAAAGCTCAAATTTACTTCGCAGCTGCGATCTATAATGAGACTCACGACGGTCATCGACTCACCAAGATGACGGCGATGATACCTACGCGGGAGCGAGACGTCCCTGGAAGTCTCTCTGACTTGATGAAGCTGCTTGATGGCCGGATACACCTCCTAGCATCGGAGGGAGATGAGCCACTGGGGACCGAATCTCTTCAAGCTACAAAAGACCTCTTTGATCTCGGTCCGTCCTCTCCTCCTATACACGAAGCTCAGCTGAGTCTGTCTTCTCGTAGGCGTATCCCTCGAACCCCTATCTCATCCCCACCTCCAACCCTTCCTCCTCTCTATCCTCCAACCCCCCCCAGTCTCGCTTCGCTCTTCGATACAGGCACCATCCGAACCCAAGCCGAAAGACGTCCTCCCCTACACGCCACTATCTGTCCTTACGATTGACGGATTGGATATTGAACAAATATGGCGACAGCTGGAGCTGCGAGCGGCGGGTGTGGGGCGGGTGATCAAGGAGGTTGGAGCGGGGGAGGCGGAGGCGGATGAGGATGACGAGGGGAATGGTGGGAGTGAGGGTGAGGAAGGGAGCGAGGGGGAGATGACGGTGGAGGAGTTTAAGCGGATGATCATGGAGGATGGGGAAAGTGAGGGGAGTGAGAGTGGGAGTGAGAGCGAGGGGAGTGATAGTGAGACGAGCGAGGATGAGGACAGTGGGGAGAGCGATGAGAGTTTGGATGGGAATGAATTTCGGCTGAAGGGAGAGCTTGGCGATGAGGAGGATGGAGATCTCAGCGACGAGGATGAGGAAGACGGCGATGTTGAGGTTGAAGAAGGCGATGAGGACGATAGCGAGGACGAGGAGAGAGAACTCGACGAGGACAACGAGATCATGGATGGGGACAGCCGATCCGCGTCAGACGAGGAGGTACTAGGCATCGACGGTATGGACGATGAAGCTCCTGGCAACGACAATACGGACGATGAAGCTCCCGGCGTCGACGAGGACGATGAGACAGCTCGTTTCGGAGCCGGCCCATCTCGCCGACGGAGCCGAAAGACCCATCCCACCCTCGACGACACCTTCTTCTCCATCGACGACTTCAACCGCCTCACCGAGGAGGCGGAAGCAGGGCGAGTCTCGGCAGGTCGGCTTGGAGGAGACGAAGATGACGAGGAGGAATTGGCGGATGTGGGGAGTATGATGCTGCAGGGTGGGGATCAGGAGGATTGTGAGTCCCTTGAGTGTACGCTTCAGGAGACGTGTGCTGATGCTCACAGCCGTCATGTACGGTGATTTCTTCGAGGCGCCAAAGGCAGCAACTTCAAGGAGAGCCGGCCCTATCAAGGGAAACGCAAACAAGGGGAGCAAGGGGAAAGGGAAACGCAAGGGACATGGGGTCCGCTTCGACGAGGAACAAGCAGAAGATGAGGGGATTGAGGAGGAAGCAGACGAGGAAGAAGACGATGGCAGAGGTATCATCGGTCGGCTAAAGGGGGACCTATTCGACGACGATGAGGAAGAGGCGGACGAGCAGAGTACGTCTTGCGTCATAACGTCATAACGCGTGACTGAGCTCATTCATCTAGACATGTCCACGCACGAACGGCGCCAGCTTGCGCTAGCCAAGCAGATCGCCGAGCTCGAGCAAGAAGCGATAGGGCCGAAAGACTGGACACTCCTCGGCGAGGCGTCTTCTCGCGCCCGACCCGAGAACTCGCTGCTCGAGGAGGATCTCGATTTCGAGCAGGTCGGCAAGGTCGTCCCGGTGGTCACGGAGGATACCGTGAAGACCCTTGAAGAGATGATCAAGACGCGGATACGAGATGTGAGCGACTCTCGGCAGATAGAGCTGATGGGTAGAACAACTTCAACTCGCCGATCCGGGTACGAGCGTACGAGCCAACGCCTTTCCTCCCATCACGATACTTCGAATTACAAGACAAGCAGTCTGAAAAGTCCCTCGCCCAAATCTACGAAGAGGAGTATCAGAACGCAGCTTCTGGAGGGAGAGCACGAGATCCACGGGACGAGAAGCTGAAGAATGAGCATGAGGAGATTGAGCGGTTATGGGGAGATATCTGTTACAAGCTCGATGCGCTGAGCAGCTTGAACTTCGTCCCGAAACAGGTGAATTCTCTCACAAGGCGTCCGCTGACAGTATATAGCCCAAAGCGCAAATCAATACGATCAGCAACCTTCCCACAACGACCCTCGAGTCCGCTCTCCCGCCTACGTCAGCTGCGACCACCCTCCTTGCCCCGGAAGAACTCTTCGCCCCGCCCAACGCATCAGCCCTCGTCTCGAGATCCGAGCTCACGCCCGAGGAGAAGCACCGGGCTCGGAGCAAATCCCGCAAGTCCAAGCAGGTGCAGACACGGAAGCTCAGCGGCATGACAGAGCTGTATGGGAAGAAGAAGGGGACCAAAGCGGAGAAAGATAGGGCTTTGGCGGGATTGGTCAAGACGGGCAAGGGGGTGACGGTGGTCGGGAAGGGGGGTAAGGGGACGGGGAAGGTGCGCAAGCGCGAGGAGGAGGTCGAGAGGAGCGATGGGAAGCGGTTGAAGCTGTAACATGCATCGCAAAAGCCGGTTCGAGAAGTCAGAGCTATCGGCTTTCTGCTGGAAGCCACGTGGGGGTACTCCGCGGGACCAGATCCACGTGAGATCGCAAGCGGCAAATCTCGTCACGATCGATGTCTTTTGACTTTTCGGTCTGCTAACTTCTGCTTTTCACGATATACGAATTCCGTCATGGCTGCTTCATGACGGAGCTCACGGCGCATCTCGACTTCTCATCTTCCGGCCTCATGACCCATGACTTCGGCTCAGATCGCCTCTTTAGTGTACCGAAGCAGCGCTACCATCGCTCCATCCACCTTTGCCCATGTTTTCGGACTCGTGCAAGGGTACTTGGCTCAATCGGCTCGTTTGACAGGCAGAGCCACTCATCCTTCAGTACGATGTTCAGCTGCACACCAGGTGAGCCCTGAATGTATGGATCTTGTTCCCATTGCTGATTTTCCAGAAGAGATTTGCCCCCAGCTCCCACACCTTCTCCCAACGTCGATCCCCCGCTGTACAGCTCCGGCGATACGCTTCCGCCGCTCACGCATATGCCGAACCAGAGATCTCGCCGGAGCAAGCTTTCTTCCCCCTGGACGATTTCCCGACCCAGGAAGGCCAACCGCCAGATCAAATCGAACCTCCATCCGCGTCCCGATTCTTAACCCACACCGATCCACTCCCACTCGACGCTGGTCTCTTTTCCAAACGCAGCTTTCCCTTTCCCAATCGATCTGGGAACAATCTCCCGCCCAGTCCCGAATGGGCCCGCTTACCCCCGGCTTTCTACCCCGATCTCGTCGCCGGAAAGTACGAGACGGCCGAGGCGTTCCGGTCCGCCTGGCTTGCGCAAGGATGCGAGACGAAGCAGCTCGCGTCAAGGTGGACTCTCAGCACAGTCTTCGACCTGTGGCACCGAACAGGTGACGAAGCGAGCTGGAGGTGGTTGATCGGATTGATGCCTCAGCTGTTGAGGGAAGTGGAAATCCTGCCTTGGGTTGCCCCGTGTGTCCATGGCTTACACGGTCATGCCTTGGCGCACCTAGGAGAGTCAGCGGCGGAGGCTGAGCTCAGACTCGCTGAAGAGGGCCTGTGGGATTTGGGAGCGAGGTACACGGTATATCCAGCGGAGTGGGCGGTGATCGGACTGGGTTACGCGAAGCTTGGCGAGCACGTGCCGGCGACGAGATTTATGGCGTACGCCGTCAGGGAGCGCTTAAAGCGGTTGAAAAAGTACTATCCTCCGGACGAAACGAGGTTGTTTCAGGCGTATTGCGACTCGCTCCCTCGAAGCCGACTCCTCCCCTACCTTCTCGAGATCTTCGTCGCTTGTCGAGAACAGATTCAATCCCTCTTGGTGACGCCTGCGGTGCCTCACGATAGCACCCTCGCGTTTGTCGATATCTGGTACGACGCTCTGGTCGCCATCCCGCGGCCGATCAATTGGGCGGAAGAGCGACTCGCCAGTGATCGGTCCGGCTCAAGTCGATGGATCGTGTCGATATTGTTCGTGGCAATGGCGAGGACTGCGAGAACGGAGGAGTCCTTCCTGCTGTGGAGGCTACTGAAGGAGAATCAGATCACCACGCCGTCCGACGCGACAACACGGCTGGCCGCGGCGCTCTTGACATCCGGCTCGCGTAATCGTGCACTTCAGGTGTACTCACGTGACGACATACCCCATGTCGGCTTGTCACGAATGCTTGCGACATTCGCCAAAGTCGGCATGTACGATGAAGCGAGGGAAACCTTGCAAGAAATTACCGCTCGATTCAAACTCACCCGTGATGACTACCAGGCGATTGGTCGAGCTTATGCGGCAGAAGGCAATGTCAGGGCGACGAAATCCTCACTGATCGAAACGTACGGTCCGGTTCTACCTGAAGGCGCGATTGAAGTTCTGGTTCGAGCGAATTGCAATGCAAACGACGCAATCAGCGCCGAGGCATGTCTTGACGGCATTTCCCCGACAGTCGGTCAGATCAATCCCATCCTCGACCTGTACGCGGATCGCGGCGACCTCGCCTCGGCCATCAAGCTGTTTGGCAGATTGCTGGACAGCGGAGCCAAGCCTAACATGAAGACCTATACCGCCATCATAGCACTTTTCGCCAAGAGACTCGATATGAGTAACGTCGACCGCCTCCTGGCCACGATGCGAGCGAATGGGCTTGAGCCGGACAAAGTGGTCTGGGCTGCGGTCCTCAACGCCCACATCGATCGAGGTGACTGGCCTAGTGCGGCACAGAGGTGGCAATCTTTGCCGCCCGCGGTTAAGGCGGATTCCACCCTGATAGCGGCGATTCTCAGAGCTTTCGTGTACATTGCCGCGCCGACCGACCTCGTCATGTCACTGTTTCGGAAGTTGGAGCGGCCACAGAAACGTCAGTGGGCATTGGTAATACAGTCCGCGTCCGATAACGGTGACCTCGAGACCGCGAGAGATCTCTACGATGAGATGGACGTCAAAGGGGACCCCAAGCCGGATATCGTGACACTGTCAATTCTTCTGCATGGATATCTCCGCGACAGTGACGGTGAAAGCGCTCGTGCGGTGTATCACGAGATGCTCAAAAGACAGCTCGTTCCGAGCTCCATCACCTACTCCATGATCATACAGTCCTTCAACGCGACGCGGAGCCAGGAATCGCTTGAGCAAGCGCACGACTTTGCAATGTCGATCAACAGACTAGCCAAGAACGGGGGTCTCCCCGAGATTGGAGCGCAACGTGCGGCCGTCAACGAAAACCTCTTCTTGCCGCTCGTCACCGCTTCGGGCCAGCTTCGTCAGCCGGACGCCGCGAGCGCGTATTTCGAGCTTGCGAGGAATAATCAGGCTCCAAGCATCCCCCTGTTGACGGGTCTCCTCGACGCATATCGGCGGGCGGGTGACATTGACAAGGTACTTGAAATCTGGAAAGCGATCTTCGAATATGCGTGCGCTACCCCTGATCCGGCGGATGGATCCCCTCGACCTCAGACCAATATCCTTTGTATCCCTCTCTCGATCATGCTGGATGTACTGTCTTCGCAAGGCCGGAATACCGAGGTGAGGGAGATCTGGAAGAGCGTGCGGGACGCCGGGTTTGGCTTTGACTCTGGCAATTACAATCATTACGCCATTGCGCTCGCGAGGACTGGCGATCTCGAGAGCGCGTTCCACGTCATCGATCGAGTGGTGATTCCCCGTTCGGTCGAAGTTCGCCAGCGTCGAGCGAAGGCTCTACGCAATGGAGCAGGACTCCCGCCACTGATACCCGACGAGACCTTGGACGAACAAGGAGATCCAGATGTCGACCCCATCGACATTGACGATAACCCCGTAGACGTCCCTTACGGTCCGTCGAAACGGCGAGCAGCCTTTCGACCCGACAACCCATTTGGGTCGGCTGCACAAAGGGCACCAGAGAGCTTCGCGCAACGTCTGCTCGAGAGTTGGCGTCCAACTGATATTCTATGGCGGCCGTCATTGCTCACCATGGCTGTGCTGAATCAAGCCTACGAGGAAGTGGAGCGGGAGACAAAACGGAACGTTCTCGCTCTCGGTGCCGCTGAGAACAGTGACGAGGACGAAGTGGAGCTCACTTATGAAGGTGAACAGGAGGAGAATGCGGAAATGCACGAGGAGTCCGCCGAGCAGGA
>JAABUL010001855.1_pt1 | contig 37692 bp, 11 predicted proteins | sample 5559151 | NCBI WGS metagenome assembly JAABUL01 (sample SAMN10711876, study PRJNA513368) | rock metagenome | isolation source: Antarctica rocks | place: Antarctica: Victoria Land, Pudding Butte sud | reverse complement strand
CATATACACCAACTACAAGACTGAGATCGTGGATGCTGAGGGTATCGAACAGGCGGATGCGTTTATCTCAGGCCCGATAGGCGAGAAGCTTGTACTGCGGTTCAAGCATGTGTGAGCTACCTTAAGTCGTTTCTCGGCAGACACTCAGGTTGATGATCGAACTCCCTCATCGTCAGTGCCCACTATAATTCTTATGTGTAACAATTCCAAGGGATACGGAGTGGTATGTTATGCCTCGAGCCTGTGGTTTTTGAGAAATTGCAGTGTGCTATGAAAAAGTCATGCAACAATGGCGCTTTCAGAACAGTTGCGATAATCCAGAGCGTCTTCCTTAGTTATTGGCGTGGACTAACGGATCTTCCGTCTAACGCCCAATAAGTCCGTCAAGCGCCACGGTTTCTTCTTGATCCAGGCACTTCAATTGGCGTAAGCATAAGAGTGCAACATGCGAACGTCGACCTATTCCTATATTCCAGGCGTTTCCAAACACAATTCCTGGCTTGTCGAAGCAGCCAGTGTAATGCGGATGCTCTTGAAAAGACTCGGGCAATATCCAGGGATAAAGTTAGATCACTTTGCTGCGACGATCGTGGGTGCAGTTTATCGACTTCCTTAGTCTGGCTTACGCAGAGCTCTACTCGATACTGGAATGCATGCTGTCCAGACCCGTTTTCGCACTTATCGAAAGGGACACGGAGCCCGCATATGACGGCTTTGGACCCCTGTCGCTGCAGGAGTCTGGCTTTGATACCGTACATGGAGTGTCAAATACTGGTGAATCGCATCGAAGAGCGAGGCTTGTGAAGATTTATTACAACTGCTACTATTTATAGTGCTTCCAAGACAATTGATATTGGATAGCCTGGTATCGAGGGTGCAGCTACGCCACACAATTTCTAGCACCATTTGTATCTTTCAAGCTCAGACCCTAGATAGATGCGCCAGGCCGCAGAGTGCATACTGCAAGCTGCAGTGCCCCACCAAGGTGTGAGGAGAAATGCACTTTGCCCCAATGGGCATGATTTAGAAAAGAGATCCGACAATCGACTTGCTCGCATGTGATTTTAAGGCAACGAGCATTCTAACAGATGATGCAACGCCTTTCCACTGCGCTAATGAGATTCCCAACTTCACGAACGCGAAGACAGGAGTTGTTGTACTCGTTCATAGTGTGTACCCTGACGCTCATGATCCCTCGACATGTTTGGACGACTTGCCTACTCAACTGCTCTGACAGCTGCGACTCGGACCTTCGCGGCGGGTGCGAGGAACTTTGCAACGGCTAGTGTAGACGTAGGATTACAAGGCCGTTCCGCAGCGAGCTCGTCGATATCGACGACGCAAACAGAACAGGCTTTTGTCATTAGTATGTTCTGAATGGCACATGTTTCGTTATTCTGTTGCTGAACGATCTTTGAAAGCACCTATTGTCTGTTCTGGCTGTTCTTTACGGCTGCCACAGCTGCTTTTGTCGGGCCTTCTTCACAGCGCTCTACTTTTGGGAAATAATTATCCTTGTAGGCCATCTTTCTCTAGGCTGATGACTGGTTACTAATCGTCAATAATTCTAGCACCTCGGCGGTCTTTACCGCGTATTCCATCACAGCCGTATACCCGTCTAGTGGGACATGCGTAACTTCTTCAGGATCACCCGTCCTTGTTAAACCCCCTTTTACGGTCACCGGGGTCCGAGACTGTCTCATCTACATAGTCTATCCCTAAAGAAAGAGACAACCTGAAGAGCAACCGATTATTGTAGTGCTATGTTGTTTGATTTAAAGCTTGACCCAGCATTCGGTTCCATTTAATCACAGTACTCATAAAATTGAGCCACGGAATTCGGTGTTCTCCAAGCATCAAAGCGGCTGACATGCAACAATCATTTTCCATCGAGTAGTTTCTGTCAGGCTCATGAGAAAAGCTAGCTTTGTTCCCCTCCTCCGCCCTGAGCACCGCCAGTCTTCCTCAGCGCGTAAAGAACTCTGAAAGGCCTCCATATCCCCTTCTCATAATCGGCTATCATTTCACCAACCACTCCCAAGCTGCTACTGTTGTCTGTTCCCCTTTCACGCTGTGCATGATCTGCATTCTCCCAATTCTCTGAACTGATCTTTTCTTTGTATTCAATAACGCTTGCGCTTGAGCGAGTATCGCTGCCCGTGTGGTATTCCCCGGCGACGACTGTTCCTTTGTCCGACCCTGCGCGGGCCTCCGGGGTGTATATCATTGTTCGACCCAAGATCTCGTCATTTTGATCGTGATGTTCATCCTCCAAGGCGCATCGTATGCGTATGGGCTTCACGGTTCTGCATCTTGGACACCTAACATGGCCGCAGACCCGGCAATGATCGCGAAAGCCCGGTATCGGCATTGTGGGTTTCGGTCGGCATACATGACATTTCCAAGGCATTTTGTTCGGAAATCGTAGAGGCGGCTGAGTTTGTGCTTGCTATATCCCCTGAAGTCTGCGGGAATGGCAAGCGAGTGCTTTGATGGATAATTTGGCTTCTGTCGGTAGGTGGCGGGATAAGCGCCGATGTTATTTCTGATAATCGAAGTACTGAAGCCCCACGTCGCTGATGTCCATGGCTAAGATTTTTGAACGGCTTTTATAGTTTCTCTTAGAATGTAAAAACTATGCGTTTGTGACTCCTGCATGACACAATTTTGTGAAACACACAGGCGAGTCAGCTTATCACAAGCGACAGCTGTTACAGTAAGTGCCGTAGAAGACCGGCATTCGACTCTTGTCGAAGAGGTTTTCGGGGCCATACCATTGATAGACACTAAGAGAGTCATATTGCTCAGAAAAGTCATCTGAACGTTGTGTTGCTGAAAAGTGTCATACATCAAAGCCCACAACGGCTTGTTCAAATTAGTCAACTAGACGGTCTTTGCTAGGCACCCAACACCTTTGAGAGACGCCACGCCCAGAGTCAGAGCCAGGAGCTCGCCATCTAGAGATTTTGCATATAAACACCGCAAGCGGGAGATTGTGCCACTGCAAGTGTCATCGTTTGTGTCTTCGGCACGGTAAGCTGTTTCTGCCCAGAGCGACAGCTGCTTTTCGCACATCTCCATTGCTAAGGAGTACGTAAGCTTGTTATAGGTCGCTACCGAAACTTGAGGCAGGACTTGAGACCAAGTAATCGTGCCGTTCAAAGACTGACGCGAGAAACAACAAAAAAGCACATGCTTGTCTGTTGTTATGTAGACCAAACTCTTCTTAAGCTCTGGACTGGTTTAGACAATCGGGTCAAACTAGAATGATCCAGGATGGCTAGACTCGCCAGCGAGAAGATGTCGCCAAAGTGTACAGTAAGTGTAAGAGTGTCGTAACTCGCCAACACGTAAAAGCGACAAGAGTTTATATCGAGCATTTCCACAGGCTACATACTTCAAAGACCCTAGACCTAACCCTGACAATCGTTTTTTAAGTTCGAACTGCTTGCCTAAGCAACGCCGCTCGATGGTAATCAAGATCCGCCAAGATTAATTCCTTGCAAATCAACGCTTCTCAAAAAGTGTCCGGCTAGACAATCCTCCTGCCTTGACTCTTCAGTTGAATTTTGTTTCTCATGTATTAGAAGGCTTCGATACGCGTGCAGGGTAGCGTATGCTTCCACACGCCATGGTTCGTTCTCGCGATCGTGGTACCAGCGGCCCCTGAAAGGCCTCGGAAACCCTGAACAGAGAGTATAGCTTCACGTGCGCATGATCCCGGAAGACAAAGGCACGGTGTGGAGGAGGTATACCTAACCTGCGAGCGCTCTGGCAAGTGGGGAGACTTGCTGCCTCAAAGATAAGAAACTTGCGTTTTGTGACTGTTCGGGTGCAGAGACTGACGGCAGAACTCTTTACACAGTCCCTTAGTGACCTGTATCATCACCCTACAGAACAGGATTGAGGCCTGTGACGCTCTTCTCAATCATGTCCAAGCATCCAGTGACAGCGAGCCCGCTTGGCGATTCGAACAGCATATCGACAAGCACAAATAAAATGGCAAGGGAAAGAGGTGGAACAAAGCGAGTGAATAAGATGAGGAGAGCTCGCCGACTGAGATGGCCTTGGAAAGTGAGTTTCTGCAGTCCTTGGTCGAGACCTCAGTTGATGATAATGAGCATCCATAAGAGCACATCACCATGTTCCCATCACAACCGGATCAGCCAGTAAAGGCTGGTGGTATGGCACTGCTCTCCAATCATGGTATAACGGCTTCGGTCTAGATAGGCCAAGTACCTCGCTCGGCATAAGCGCGCAGATCAATACCTTTGAATACATGAGGACGGATATTGGTGCCAGGTGTGCAATGATCTGCTGGAGACCTATTGGGGCTGGCCTTATCACCATCACCTTATAACCTCGCAAATATTATTATGTGCGACGGTGAGAGATCTGGATCCTTTATCGGCCGTTTCCGAAAGCCACATTCGCCCAGAGAACCCGTCCTCGGGACCGTCCGGAAGCTGCGAAGCTGGGTCAAACTTTCGCAAAACGACTTTAGATACCCATACCGCGAAGTGGAGATGGAGAGCTCTATGGTGATTACTCCGATCATTGTCTGGATTTCTGAGCGCTACAACCCCCTGGTTCACTGCTATTGCCTAAGATCCATGCCAAACGGAGTCGTGCTATGGCACCACCTTTGCACACAGAATGAGATGATTCGATCCTATTCGCTGGCTATTTTGGCGATGGACCAGCTGCCTTGGTACAAACACAGGGGAATCTGCTCCGCCAGCACGTTCATCTTCTATGATCCGACTTCGGAATCCCTTGTCGACCGAAGTTACTCCTGGATCTCCTGATATCTAGACTATATTGGGATGTCTCTATATATCACATGGCTAATACTCACCCTACTCGGACTCGGTTGAGGAGGTGTCAGCTGTCCACGGAAGTGCTGTTTTCTGATCCCCTGGACGGTCGGTGTTGTGCTGTTCATGGTGACTTGGTTTTACAATTGAAGTAGGTCATGCGAAGCGACCTATGTATCCCAAGCGTTTAATGGGCAACGTACGTGAAATACTTGATTCTCCTTGTAATGGCATTTATCACTTAATTCGTCTTCTTTTCGGACACGACTTTGATTCCGATGCAATTTCTTTCGAGCTGGCACCGAAAGACGCTGATGAAGCAGGAGTTTACAATGTTCCTGGCGATTTTGGAAAAGCTAGCCCGACAATGGGAAGGTTCTGTACGGCCACCTTTACTTTTAACGTTAACCCAAGATCAAGTCTCGTATCTCCTCACCGTCACCAGCCGAGCTTAATGTAACGTTGAAATAAGGCATTTGCAAATGGAATGAGGGCCAGCCGACTACCGCGGGTTAGAGTCTGAGCGCCTACACCCTTCCCATTCCGTCCTCGCATCCAACAGCCGACGGATGTTATCCCCTGTCGATTTGCAGTATCAAACGAGCGGGGCTTGAACATCATCACATCCATGGTGCTTATGCCGGCAGATCTTCACCACAAGAGTTAGTTGGTAAGGGTGGGGTAGTAGTTCTGACTGCTACTGGGCCGCTTTCTAAAATTCCATAAGGTAATGAATGTGACAATACTCGTGTGGTGCCTAATTCTGGGGAGCTTAGCTACCTGCCACATTCGATTAGCGCAATTGCTGTGCCCCAAGGTATCTATGCTCCTACTACTGGGCTGGGGATACCCGGACGGGCCTAGATCCGCAAGCGTCCGACCAACGGGCGACACTAGTACCAGAGTACCATAATGCTTCTGGAACGACAGCCAGTGCCCTGGCTGTATAGCATGCGAGCCATCGGCTGATCCTAAAGAACGCTACGCCCGCGTAATTTTGTTGCGTTGGATCATTGGATGTCTGATTTGCTTGTGCTTAAGGTTGGCCTATGAAGACGCTTGCGCTTTCATAGGACTCAACCTGCGAGTGCTTCTCCCTGCAGATGCTTGCAATAGAACATGCACGGACTTTACGGTCTCAGGGTTAAATCCTGCAACCTAAATCAGCACTTCCTCTCTTGTGTTTCCTTTCGTTCGCATTTGCCAGATTTTGATAAACCGAAGCCGTGAACGTATTACCATGGCCACATCTATAGCACAATACCCTACAGGCGCACGTCTACATGACAAAGTATGCATTGTTACGGGTTCATCTTCTGGCCTTGGTCGCGCGATCGCCTTCGCTTTTGCCGCTCAGGGTACTCATCTTGTCGTCTGCGTAGATTTAAAATCGGTACCAAAGTCAGACTTTATGGCTGAGGAAGCTGGAACGCCGACAGACCAAGTCATTTGTCGCCGATATGGAGAGAATAAAGCAATATTCGTCCGAACGGATGTTACGATCGGCACAGAAATGGAGTCCCTGGTACAGACTGCAGTCAAGGTGGGGGGGCGACTAGATGTGTACGTGATCATCTTTAAGATGTCTGGACGTCGTTCGAAACCGAATGATAGTTAATTCTGGGATTATAGCATGGTCAACAATGCTGGTGTAGGGGGCACCGAAAACCATGGCATGGTGCACGAGATGACGGAGAGGACCTGGGATCATGTCATGACGACCAACAGCCGCAGTGTCTTCCTGGGATGCAAGTACGCTTGTGCCCAGTTCATGAGTCAGGCGCCCCATACAAGCGGTCATAGAGGCTGGATCATCAATACTTCAAGCATCATGGGGCTAGTAGGGCAACCTCAGGGAGGTACGTTCTTTTGCTTAACATCGGAGATATTGGTTGACATCAATTGACACTAATTCTTGCAGCCGCCGCTTACTGCGCATCAAAGGGAGCGGTGACGCTGCTCACAAAGCAGATTGCTGTAGAGTACGCCAAGCATAAGATTCACTGCAACTGCATTTGCCCCGGGCGTCAGTATAATTTCTTGCTCTACACTTTCTAGCAGACTTCCTTCTTGGCCTACTTTATATGGAACAGCTGACAGTCTATTCTTCGCAATGCTAGATCTTCGAACACCTATGACGCAAGATCAATTCCAAGACCAAGAAAAGAGGGCAGCCATCTCAGCCCTCACCCCGTGGGGCGATGAGTGGGGCGCTGCAGAGGATGTCGCACAAGGCTACGTATATCTTGCTAGCAACGATGCGACATATGTGACCGGTATCTCATTGCCCATTGACGGTGGATATTGTGCACAATGACACCTTGGTAGAACAGCTAACCTGCGTCGTAAGAATTATTGATGCCATGCAGTGTGTGGGAAGCGCATGGGTGTCGGTTGTCCTAAGCTAGGAAGGATGGGAAGCTTCTTTCGCATAGCTATATAGAGACGCATTGGAATTTCTGTCTCTCGGAGACGTCGAGACTCATGAATGAATCATGTCGTCGTTCAAATTACCATCACACATGTACGCCATCACACATGTACGCCCCGCCGTGGATGGGTCCACAACTTATTGTACACCTGTCAGCGATAACGCTAGAATCCTGCGAGACGCTCATGGAGAGGGGGCTGTGAGCCAATAGCTTAGCGGAGCATCAGGTCTCGATCAACCTTTTGCATCCTTCGCTTTAATACAAGCTACTGAATATGGTAGTGACCGACGTCATGCATTCTTCTAAGGCTTTAGCTGCATGCATGTCTTTAGAAAGATGTCAGCGAAGGATGCCTTGCATACTACGCCTTTCGATTAGCGTTTCAGCCGCAAACCGCTGCTATCTTGCTGACCAGTAACTTTTGCCCCACATCGTCGTGTCTTTCCCCGAAAACCGATTGCGCCAGCATAAGGACACCCCACACCAACGCCGTATGCAGAGCGAGAAAATGCCCGTACGTTAGCTTTGTAGTGCAGGCATGAGTTTATGTAATGGAGCCTATGCTTCCTGCCAGTGCCTTATCCATGCAGCTTTGTGTGACGGAAGAGACGAAGACAGGTTCGCAACAAAGAATGGCCAGGGTCTTGAGGATGTACAGTCTTCCGCTCTCTTCCTCTTGTACCACTGCTTCTTTTCTTTTCAAGTCTTGCAAGACTATCATGCTCCTGGTCAGTACGATACTGAATTATCTTTCGTGAACTCTCTCACGAGCCGCTCTTATTACCTTCTCAAGTTTATCTTCATTTCAGCCAATTGTTCTTTATCCAAGAGGATATCACTCAACTATGGCCTCTCAGCCCACTTCACCTCCACCATTTGGCGATATGGATGCATTAGGTGGGCTTCTGGCTACGACGATACTCGTGACTGTTCTTTGTGTGATACTGATTGCACTACGCTTCGCAATCCGTATATGCATAGTTAAGCGAGTTGGATGCGATGATTGGTGCATCTTATTTGCAGGCGTGAGAGTCTCCCTACTGTGTTTTCACATCCAATGCTGACCGTTCTCAGTTTGGACATCCGATCGGGACCGCGCTTGTTGTCGTCCAACTCTCCTTCAGCTTCGGCAGACCCGCATATTACATGACCTCATATCAATTTCGAGAGTTCTCTAGATATGCATATGGAGAATGGCTCCAGGTAAGACAAGCAGCCTATGCTCCTATAGCTCCCGAAGAGAGGCTGACCTGGACGAATCGGAGACGTTCGCTACGCTCACGCTCACGAAAGTTTCGATATGTCTGTTTTTGCTCCGTATCACGGTTACGAAGACCTTTATCCGGCCTCTTCAAGCTGCTATATTGATCTTGGTCCTAAGCAATATAATACTGAGCCTCCTCTGGATAGTTCAGTGTACGCCACATCTCGATAAGGTGTGGAATAATAAATTACTCGGCCAATGCTTTACCAAAGATCAACTGGAAAGGATTATTATAACTCAAGCTCGTAAGTGAATCGCCACGACCTCGACTATTAAAACTTACATTTCACAATTATATCAATTATCTCTGACTTCTTCCCCTCCGCCTTTCCCATCCTTATTCTGCGCAAAGTTCAAATCGATTTACGCAACAAAATCGGCCTGTGTCTTATGGGCCTAGGCGTCATTACTGGCTCCCTCTCCATCGTTCGAAAGGTACTAAATTATTAGAATGAAGCTCCCGACCCATCTTGGGGAACACTGTCAAACTGGTATTGGCGCTTATGGGAAGTCTTCTTCGGCATCGCTGCTGCGTGCATTCCAACTTTGCGACCAGGCTACAAATGGCTCGTTGACAGAGTTCGCAATAATTTTGCCAAGCTAGAAAGTGGCACTGCAAAGAAATGGACACCTCCCAAGCCATCAGCACTTCTTAGGACTTCGAAACAGCGCACTACAGACACTACCACAAAGGCTTCGATTGGCGAGAACTTTCTACCGCTGCAAAATTTAGATAACAGCATAAGGACCGACACGAATCACTCGAATCCTAGTAATATGGAGCAAGCCCTCTATTCAGAGAACCAATTCGGAAATAAGCGAAGAGAAGCTTTGCATATCCCTGGTAATCTAGGTACACATCGGCCGGGCCATCTGAAGAGACTGGATTCGGAAGCGAAAATTGGGGGTAAATACGGCGTCGAAGAGGCTGAGGAGAGGGTATAAGCGTTTCTATTACCTTCGTAATCGTAGAGTAAGGGGTGATAATAGGGGATATATCACGTCTTGGGGCTCTAGATTTATCCAATGATTCCAAGGAGGTTCTCAGGTCGTCTTCTAGAACTCTGGCAATCAAGATTGGATGGATGTTTATGTTCTTGTAACAAGCTACTTCAAGATTAAAAACCCTGTATAACAGAGAGACTAGTGCCACAGACAATGGATGATCAGAGAGCAGTAACACCAGGAGAAATTAATACCATGGAAAGTCACTATTTGGTAAAGTCTAGTAGCAGCGAATTCTATAAAAGCTAAGCTTCGTTTCCTCACCACCATACGGCCATACAAGGATCGAAATCGCTAAGATTTTCCAATTTTCCAATTCTCCATTTACGTACCAGCGCATCATCTGTCACATTCCGAGAAGCCCATCAAGTATTCATAGCTGGTTATACCAACTTAACCATAACTCCCTCGAGCGGCTTCGAAGAATGGATCGGCTCCCCGCCAATATTAAAGATCGATATAAATAACCTTCGAGCTTCTAATGGTTTCCATCGATGTTGTTTATCGGTTTTCACACGCTTTACCTGTAATAATTAGCTTTTTACTTTTCTGTTTGTAGAAGTAGGGAACAATTCTCCCTTAATATAGTAATCTCTTGATTTCTGTTAAGTCTAGTCAAAACCGCCTTAGTCTACAAAAATTCTTGAACATATAATTATTCGAAACTATCTATATAAGATATAGTATCTATTGCGCGAAACAAAACAAATTGATCTAGATTTAATGTAGATTTAACTTGTAATAAATTAGATTTCGAATTATTTTTAATATCTTCTATTTAACTTGTTAAATATAGATTAAATTAAGTTAAAGATAAATTAACTTATAAATTTATATTGTTTCTAAATATAATTAATTATAGATTAAAAAATATATAAATTCTAGTTATTTTTAGACTAATTGTTAGATTAAATTTTGATTTTAACTATTAGAATTAATTTAACTCGATAGTTTTAATATTAGAAATTAACTTAAAACTTAATTAAGTTAATATTAATTTAGAATTAATTTAATTCGATCTAATTTAATTTATATTTTTAATATTAGAAATTAAATCGAATTATTAAGAAATCGAAAATAATATTATTATATTAAGAATTACTAAAAATAGTATAAAAAGATTTGAATTTAAATTTATTATTATTATAGATAAATATTTCTAATATAATTACTAATTAAGTATAATAAATTAATTATTTCTATTAAATTATTACTAAAAATAATAATTTAAATCGATTTTTTAGATTAAATTTTAATTTTATCTTTAATAGTAGTTTGCAATAATATTAAATCTAAAACTATCTAAGATAATTAATTAATTAATAGAGTTAACTAAGTTACTTTTATTACTAATCTAATATTATTAATTATAATATTATTTGTTAATTTTTATCTAATAGATATTTCTAACTTTTAATATAATTAACTTAATCTTATATATAATTAATAATATATTATTGTTGTTGCTATTATCTAATCTATATATATAGAGATTAAAATTTATTATATATATTCTATTTTATATAATTGTTAAACTAAATAATTTTGTTGTTTTTTAATTAATTAGATTTGTTGTTATATACTTGTATATTTATTACTATAGAAATCTTAAATATTATTTACAATAATTAATATTAGTTTATTATCTATAGAAAATATAGTTATTTTATTGTTATTAATTTTATTAAGTATTATTTTAACTATTTATATAGAATTAAAGACAATAGATTATATACAATTTTAACAAAAATAAACTTACTAAAAATTTAAGATTCTTAATAAATTATTTAGTTTTCTATTAATATTTTAGTTATTTTCTATCTAATTATTAACTCGAAATTTTAATACAATATATTTATATATAAGTTAAGTAAATCTTTTATAAATAAAAGTAAACAAATAATCGAGAAATATTTTAGCAAAAAATATATTATTAATTATACAAAAAATAAAGTTAAGTTTATTATTATTAATATTAAAGTTATTTGTATACAATTTTTTCTTTTTTTTTTACTATAAAATTTTTGCAATTTAAAAGATATTCGAAATATTTATAACTTTCTTTTTTATTTATTTTATAATATTAAATTATTTATTAAATATAGATATTTTCTTCGATATAAACAACTTATTGGATACAAAAAACATTAATTTTATTAATCTAAAAATACAATATTAGATTAGTAAACAATAGTAGCTTAAGTTTTATATATAATTTCTTTTTAACAATAAGTAATATATTTAGCAAATATTATTATAAATTAAATTTACAAATATTTGCAACTAAATACAAAAACTTAAAATAGAAAAATTAAAAATTAAAAATCTAATATATATAATATACTTAAATAAGATATTAAAACTATCTATTATCTATTCTTTTTTCAAAGTATATTACTAATATACTAATAGAAAAGTCGAAATATCTAATTATTAAAAATCTAATTAAATAGATTGTTGCTCTTAGTCTTAATATTCTATATATTAATATTATTTAAAAAAGTATTTTTATTACTATTAATTAAGTAATTAATTATATTCTTAATTTATTCGAGAAAAATTATATATAAATTTTAATTTTTGCAAATATTTAAAATATAAATACTATAGATTAATAAATAATATAATAAAATAATCTAATTTTGTTTTTTCTAAAGTTAACAAAAAGCAATAAAAGTTATAAGATATTAACTATTTACTATTTTTAAGTTTAGCTTTAATTTTATTATTAATTTAAACTCTTAAAATATTCTTAAATATAAATATTGCAATATTTTGTATTAATATTATTTAATTAAGAAATTTAAAGAAAGTTTCTTAATATTTAAGATAAAATCTTTAGATTATAATAAAATTTAGTTTAATTAAATCTAATATTAATTTAATAAATTTTTAGAATTATTTTAAAGTAATTCTAATATTATAGAATATAAATATTGTAATATTTTGTATTAATATTATTTAATCAAATTTTTTTAAAAAAGTTTCTATATATATAAGATAAAATCTTTTAATTATAATAAAATTTAGTTTAATTAAACTTAATATTAACTTTGTTAATAATTTAAATTTTTAAAAGATTCTTAAATATAAATATTATAATACTTTATATTAATATTGCTTAATCGAATTTTTTTAAAAAAGTTTATTAATATTTTAGATAAAATCTTTTAATTACAATAAAATCTTGTTCGATTAAACTTAGTATTAATTTAATAAAAAATTATTATTATTTTCTAGATTTTTAATATTATAGAATATAAAAATTGGAATTTTTTATATTAATATTGCTTAATTAGAAAATTTTAAAAAAGTCTCTTAATATTTAAGATAAAATCTATCTAATTATATAAAATCTAATTGAATTAAATTAAATTTTAATCTTATACTAGCTTTTTAACTTCAAAAAAAACTATTTATTTTAAATTTTTTTAAACTTGCAACTAATTTTAATTTTAATTTTAATCTTAATATATTAAAAATACAAATTTTGAAAATACTATATATATTTTAAAATTAATCTTAAATATTTAAATTTTTAATATTATTGTTAAAAAGAAAGTTATAGAGAATACTAACAATTATTCTTACATTTCTTATATAAAACAAGACAAAAATACAATTACTTACAATTATTTGTTACTAAAGAAAATTAAAAAAGTTATAAAGTCTATTTTATATTAAATAAAATATTATATTAAGAGATTTTTGCTTAAGATTTATTAGAAAAATTCTAGTAAATATTAATTAAAGTACTTAATATTAATATATATTAATATTTTTCTATTAAACTTAATTTCGAATTAGATTAATTAAATTTATTAGAATTATTAAAGAATACTAAACAAATATTTTAGCAATTTCTTGCTTAAAATATTGTAAGTTCTATATAAAGAAAAGTCTTTAAATTAGACAAAATCTTAATATTGCAATATTCGATATTAATATTATCTAATTAGAAATATTATAAAAATTTAGTATATATTAAAGATTAAATCTATCTAATAATATAAAAATTAAATAAATTAAACTTTAAATTAAATAACTATTAAAAGTTTATTATTTTAGACAAAATTAATCTTTTAAAATTTAAATATTTCGATACTCTATATAAATCTTTGTTATTTTAAATATAATTCTAAGATTTCTAAATAAATAAAATAAGATTAAATAATTATATTAGTAGTATTTCGTCTATAATATTGCAAATTTTGTATAATTGCAAATTTTAGAATATTATAGAATCTAAATATTATAATACTCTATATTAATATTATTTTATTAAGAAATTTTAAAAGAGTTTCTATATATTTAAGATAAATTCTTTCGATTATAATAAGATTTATCTTAATTAAGTTTAGTATTAATTTTATAAAAAATTAATATTTTTAATATATTTTAGAATTTAAATATCTTAGTATCTTATATTAATATTATCGAATTAAATTTTTTTAAAAAAGTTTCTTAATATTTAAAATAAAATCTTTCGATTATAATAAAATTTTGCTTAATTAAACTTAATATAAATTTAATAAAAAATTATTATTATTTTAAAAACTTTTAATACTATAGTATCTAAATATTGCAATACTTTGTATTAATATTATTTAATTAAGAAATTTTAAAAAAGTTTTTTAATATTTAAGATAATATTTTTCGATTATAATAAAATTTAGTTTAATTATACTTAATATTAATTTTATTATTAATATAAATTTTTAAAATTTTTAGAATATAAATATTGCAATACTTTGTATTAATATTATTTAATTAAGAAATTTTAAAAAAGTTTTTTAATATTTAAGATAATATTTTTCGATTATAATAAAATTTAGTTTAATTAAACTTAATATTAATTTTATTATTAATATAAATTTTTAAATTTTTTAGAATATAAATATTGCAATACTTTGTATTAATATTACTTAATTAAGAAATTTTAAAAAAGTTTCTTAATATTGTTACACTGCTACTTCCTAAGAGATCTTAGAAGATATCAGAAAAAATTGTACTTTTGGAGAGATCTGTAGACGTTTTCAGACAATGCAAGCAATTACTTAATAACAAGAGTTGCAGCTAGATATAGCAATAACAATAAATAAGAACTTATCTTGAGTTAAACACAATTTATAAGAAAGTTGTATTCGAAAGCTATATATTTTTCTATTATCGGATATCCAAAATATCCAAAATAGTCAAAATCTTGATTATCTTGATTATCTTAATCAGAATTCAAGATATCTAAAAGTTAAACTATTTTGATTATTTTAATTCTGTCGACAGATTTTTTTTTCTGATTATTTTTGTAAAAAGCAATATGCAACAACTAATATATATCAGCACGCGATTTGTAATACTATTTTCTCTCTTCAAGAGTTCTTGTTTCGAAACTTTTTTTTTTTTTTTTATTATATTAACAAAGCTGATTACTGAACAACGTCGCAATTCGGTTGTCGATTGTTGCTATAGATACGTTTCTATCTTAATATGTTCTTGTCGAGCTTGTGTATTGTTTGGCATGCTCTGTCGAGTAAATAGAAAATATCTCAAGTATAAAAAATGTTATCGAAAGAATCGGAAATATAATTTGACTTCTGACTATCAAAAAATAAATAAAATTATAAAAAAAACTGAAAAACTGAATAATAAAATAACTAAGTTGCGTCTAAGAATTGTATATAAAATAAAACAAAAAAAATACTAACTTTGTTGTCTGAAAGATATAGATAATGCCGAGTCGAAAAATATTCTGAAAATCGAGAAAAACAAAAAAAAAATTAAAAATACTGAAAAAATATTCGGAGCTCTATTCGATACAAATATTGATTTATTTTTGTTTGTTTTTTTGTCTTCTGATACTCTGTTTTCTTTTATAAGTAATTTTGTTGCTGACAAAATTGTTGCAGTATATCAGAACAGTTTTTCAGATTCTTAAATAATTTCTATATATTTTCAGAAATAGAGTATTTTTTTTATTTAATAAAATATTTCTGATTTTTTTGTTATAGAATTTTCTCAATCTCAAACTGTTTCTTTTTCTGTAAATAGAAATAAAAGATATTCTGTAAAAATATAGTTGAGTCTGCTGACTTTAACAATAAAATATAAAATACTGAAAATATTCTGACATTCTTGAATAAATCGAGTTTGTAGTTAACTGATTTTTTAGTTTTTTTAACAAGAAACGGTCCGACTTTAATATAGTTTAATTTCTTATTTAATTTTCTTGTTCTAAATTTTTTTGTAAAAAGATATATTTTATCTCTCTCTTTTAGCTGAGATACTGTTTTTTATTTTTTATTTTAATACTTAACCGACTTTTTCTGCATCTTTGAGATATTGTTGTATATTTTTTTTAGTATTGCTATTTTTTCGATAGCTGACTGCGCAGACAGATATATATACTTTTTTTCGAAAAAATTCGATTTCTTGTTATAGTTAACAAAAAATAAAGTTATTTTAGTAGTATCCGAAATCTTTGCATTAAATATCAGTTGTACTATAGATAGAAATAATATTCAATTACTATAAATATTATTAATATAGTGTTTCAGATACTATTTAAGACTCTGATTTGTTTTTTTGTCTGACTATCTGTAATCGAATAATAGACAGTAGATATTCGAAGTTTTGTATCTAATATTAAAAGAAAAGTTTTTTAATAATTAGATATAAAGAGCTTGTCTCTGTTACTGATTAGTTTTTTAAGTATACTGTAATATTGTATAAGTCGATTCAATATAATATATTTCAGTTGTTCTGCAGTAAACTTCTCTTTGCATACAATAATATATAAGTACTTGATAAACTTATTAACTATTATTAGTATCGAATTATATCTGTTTTCAGTTGCTGAATCTGTCGATTTCGGCAACTTAATAATAAAGTCTATTGTAATTTTATTCTATAGCGATTCAGATAGTTTCTGATATTGAATTTTGTTATAGTTTGTATGCGTATTATATTTGTTCTGCTGACAGCTAAAATATTGTTTAATATATATCTCGACAACTTGTTTTATCTGTAAAAACTGACAATACTAATATAAAAATTGAAAATTTTTTGTTATTTCTGAATATTCTTGCAGTAGTCTGTTATAATACTCTTTTATATATTTGTTAATTTTGTCGATAGATATCTGAAGTTTTTCTTTCTCTATTAAAAATTCTTCTGTATTATCTCGAAATATTTGTAGTGTAGTATTCAGTTTGTATTTGTTTGCTGATAGTAATTTGTTTTTGTTAATTTTGAGTATACTGTAGTTAAACAATTTCTTTGTTTTTATATAATTATTTTTTCTGCTAAATATATCTGCTCTGCTATTATTTTTGTCTGAGATATACTGTATTCTGAACTTGTACTGTTCAAGTTTTTCTAATTATCGCATTTGTTTTCTGTTAAGCTGCTTAGTAGTAGTAAAGTATACAAAATTCTTATAATTTGTAAAAATTGTAAGTTCTAATAATTCTTCTGTATATACTCTTTATAACTTCAAGAAAACTACTATAGCAAGTAGTTTTTTATTATAAATATTATAGTTTTGTTCGGCTGACAAGAGTTTTCTCGAGAAATATATTATTAAATACTATATATTTTTATATTTCTGACTAAAATATACACCGATAGCTAAATCTGATGCGTCGGTTTCAATTCTGCTTGATAACTGCAAATTGTATATCTTTAATACTGATTCTTTTAAATATTCTAGTTTAAGATTTTAAAATAATTTCTTTTCTGCAAATTTCTATAACTATAATATATTCTTCTTTGTAAGATTTGTCAGTAATATTGTGTTTGCTAAATAGTTTTTAATAAATTTCTTGTTGTAGTTTATAAAATCTAAAAAGAATTGTACTTTTTTAATATTTATTGATAATTTTTATTTTCTGACTGCTTGTAGCTTCTCGAAATCTATATATATTTTATATTGTTTAACAACAAATTCGAGAAAATCAATTTTTTCTCGATAGAATTTGTATTTCTCTGACTTAAAATATAAGTTTCTTATATTCAGATATTTCAATATTTTGGAAATATAGCTAATATACTTTTTTAAGATTTTTGAGTAAATTATAATATTGTTCAAGTATACTATAACAAATCGATTCAGATATTGTTGTAGTATATTATTAATTATTTTCTAATATATTGTCGGAACGTTTGTAAATTCGAATAGTATTACTGTATATTTATATAATCTATACTGTATACAAAAAGCTGTTTTTTACTTTTTCTCTGTCTTTATTCTAATCTGATTGTACGCTTTTTGTAAATTCAGTTTAATAAAATATTTTGCTTCGAATAGTCGATTCTGAAGTTTGCTGATATTAAATAGTAAATATCGGTTCTTAATTGTAATATTATTTAGCTTCCGGTAATCGATATATAGATAGAGAGTTTTATTTTTTTTTATTACAAAAAAAATCGAATATTTTGTCTGTAATTAAAATTTTCTAATAAATTTTTTTTTTGTTTTCTGTCAGATATCCGCGAAGTACTTCGAGCTTTTTTTCAGATAGAATATATATAGATTCAAATATAAACTGTTTGTCTGATTTAAATCTGATTTTGTAATTTTACAATTAATATTTAGAGAGAGTCTCTGTTGTTTTTTCTTCTTAAAATAGATATTTTCAACTGTTGTATATTTGTAATATATATTTTAGCAATTCTTTCGCTGTATTAGATAGTTCAAGACTTTCAGAAAATTTGTAATTTTATTTATTTATTCTGATTTTGTAATTTAACTAATTTCTGTCAGTATCTGTCGAGTCAGACTCTGTTAGATTGTTTTTTTGCAAAAATACAAGTTTGCTGTTTGCAATCGATTTTCGATTTGTTTTTTTATCTACTATCGAACACTATCAATATATAGATTAAATATAAATTATATAATTATATTGCGCAAATCTGAATACTCTTGTATTTCAGTCGACTTCTGAATTGTGCTGCTTTAACCAAGATATTTCTAGAACAATATTGTAAATAGCTATTTTTACTATATTAAAGATTAGTTTTTTGTAATATTGCTGAATAGCTATCGGTAGTAATTTCGTTTCTCTATTTATTTTTCTATTTTTGTCAGATAATAAATTTCTATCTACAATTATTAGATTGTATATATCAGACTTCTTTTAAGTAGAGTATTTTCTCTTTTAACAAAAGCTCTGACTATAAAATTATCTGTTATATCAGAATCGACTATTGCGGTAAGTCGACAGCTATTAATTTTAACTGATATAATAAAATATTGTGCGTATACTATTAAGTTTAGTTGCTGCTGTTAAACTAATATATTGTATTTCTCTAATATATTTTTTATCAAGAAATTTGAATTTTTTTCTGTTTTTGTACTGTAATTTCTGCTTTAAGTGTCTGTTTGCGCTGAGCTTTTTTCTGCTGTTGTTTGAAAATAAATAGTTTTCTAGAAAACTATTCAGATTCTTTTTTGTTTTCTAAATAAGTTTAGTATAAATTATTATAGTATTCGATTTAACTGAATATTATATATCTTTTAACTTTCTCTATCTTTTCTCTGAATAGACTTATACTGCTCAGTTGTTGTTCGATTTTATTAAGAATTTCTTTTTTAATAGTAATGTTGCTTTCTAGCGCTTTCTTGTATTTATTTACAGTTTAATTAATCTATTATTTCTTCGATAAACTAACTAAAGTCTCGAGATATTCTGTAATATTGTTTAGATATTTGTAAAATTTTTTTTAACTATATTTATTGTCTGAGTCTGTTGCTGAATAAAAATATAGCGTTTTTGATTGTTCCGCTCTTATAGTTTTATTAAGTATTTAATTAATTTTCTGTATAGATACAAATATCTTATCTGATAATATTCTATCTAGAACTTTCTGTAACTAATCTGAATTTTCTATCAGATAATAGTTGTTGTTCGATTCAGTTTCAAAAATATTTATTTCTGTATCAATTTGCTTTCTGATATTGTTCTGACTGTCGAGTATCTTTTTTAATATAGTATTGATCTGTCGGCAGTTTATCAAATTCTGTAATCGGCAATTTTTTGCGAAATAGCTCGATTTGTTATATAAATAGTATATTTTCTGAGATTTGTTATCTTGCTTTTCTTTAGAGTTTTTCTTTTTATATTGTTAAGTAAAATTCAGTTTTATAGATATAGATTTACAATAGTCGGAATTACTGTATTTCTGATTAAAACAAAATTCTCTCTGCTGATATTCGATTACTGATTCAAAAAAGATTTCTGCTTTTTCTCGAAATTAATTGTATCTTTTTTCTATAGCTTTTTTATACAGCTTGTTATCGAGATCGATAGCTACTTCGATAAAATCAAATATATTGCTGAGAATTCTTCTATTATATATAATTTTGTTTTTTAAATTGTTCTTGAGATCTTGTCGAAACATTGTTATAAATACAATATTGTTTTACTCGATTAGATTAATATATTTCTGAAATCTAGCTATATAGTCTGTTGCAGAGATTTGTTGAGTTAGATACTAAACTACTTTTTTTGCGATTTGTTTTTTATTGAATATTTCAAAGATTCTTCGAAGCTCTCTTTTGAAGTTGTCGAAGTTCGTAAATATTGTATAGAAATTTTTGTTATAATTCTTCAGATACTTTTGTAAATTTGATTTAAATTAGTATTGAATTCTCTTTCTGAGAAATATTGATACAAAAATTGTTTTTTGATCTGCTGAAACAGAATAGAAAATAAAATAGATATTTATCTGTATAAATCAGTTCTTCAGATCAGTACAATTTTTATAGTAGATATCGAATTTATTGATTCTGATTTTGTTGTTTTCTATAATTGATAGTTAATGTAGTACTGATAAGTTAGTACTCGGAATAGAGACGCGTTGATCTGATACAGATATTCTTAGAGTATTCAAAGTATTACACTGATATTTTCTACAAAGATATCAGAATAAATTGTGCTTTGAAAAGATCTGTAGATATTTTCAGACAATGCAAGCAATTATTTAATAACAAGAATTGTAGCTATAGACAGTTTCTATATTCAATAAATTTTGAAAGAGATTCGATAAATCAGAGTAACAATAAGTAAAAATCTATAATAAGTTGAACACAATTTATAAAAAAGTTGTGTTCGAAAGTTATATATCTTTCTATTATCGGATATCCAAGATATCCAAAATAGTTAAAATCTTGATTATTTTGATTATTTTGATTAGAATTCAAGATATTCAAGAATTAAACTATCTTAATTATCTTGATTCTGTCGGCAGATTTTTTTTTTCTGATTATTTTTGTAAAAAGCGATGCGCAGCAACTAGTATATATCAGCACGCGGCTCGTAACACAAAAGTACAAAACTCGATTATCTCGATTAATAAATTACAAATATATATATTATTAGATAGAACTGTTTGATACTTGTTCGATAATATTTCTATTTTTATATTATTTTTAACAATTTAATTATATTTGTCGAAACTGATTTGATAGCAATCTTGCTTTTCGAATTTAATCAGACAATCGAGATTTGTCGATTTATAGACAATAATTGACAAAGAGTTTTTGTTGCGCATATAAATTGCCGATAATAAAATATCTATTACGTGTATATAAATATTAATAAAATTTAATTTAAACAGAAAATTACAGTCTGATAGAAACTGATTAATTCGAACAGATATTACAACAATACTGTTTGTGTTAACAACTATTCTGTATTCTGATTTTAAGATTCGGCAAATTCTGATATTATTTTGTGCTGTAATATTGAAACTAGTTGTCAGTTTTTAACAGCTATTCAGAGTAAGCTGTTTAATATCGAGATTAACAATTATTTGTTCGGAAGCTATAATATCTATATTAAATAACAGTTTAATTTTAAGATTATTAACAATATATATCTCTTAATAAATATACGCGACAGACTCTCTGTTGCGTATATAATTTTTAATATATATATTTAGTACAAAATAATTATCGATTAAGTGTTTTGCGATATTAATATTGCAAATAGAGATAAATATTTGTATCTTTTTAATAGAAAGATCTAATACAAAATTCTCGAGAAATTTGCAATCGATAAGAATTATAGTATACTCGATATTTATATATATAATGTACAACAAGCTCTGTCAGACAAATTTCAGCAGAATAATAGTATAATAATATAAACAAAAAATTAAATTTGTATCGACTACTGTTTTAATATCTGACTTAATCAGTTCTGAGTTGTTAATAATTTAATCTGATTTTACTATTGTTTTGTCGATATAAAAAATCTTAACAAATATTTGTTTTGTTCGATACTCAGAATTGTATCTTTTCTCAATATGTCGAAAAAACTTGTTAGTCGACTGAAAAACACAATAGTATTCTGTGCAAGTAAGTTGTTTAAATAGCAGAAATTCTATCTTTAAATCGACATAAAAGATATTAACAATTATTGACAAATTTTTGCGTTGTTTTTTTGATAAAGTTTCTCTCTGATAATTTTCTTCAGTGTAATAGATATTGTTCTGCAGGATTTCTGAGTAGTACACAGAAATGTTGTAAAACTAAATCGAATAGTATAGATTATTATATAACAAAAAATCTATATAATAAGTCGGTACAACAACTGATTAATATATCGGCAAGACAAAAGATTGATATTCAGATTGCTGATAAGATAACTGCTGATATATCGACAGTTAATAGAACGACTGATATTTCTGAAATCGATAATTATTATAATTTTGTCAATCTCTATTTTCGATATAACAATTACTTGTTTTAAAGAGAAACAAATTTTTGTTTTTGCTGTTCGATTGCGTCTCGACGTTAACAACAATAATAGCAAAATATTTAGAAAAGGAAAACAGCAATATAACAGAACAATACTAATTATTAAAATTAGATACGTTTTGCAAAAATAGACAAATCTAATAGTTTGTAAACAACTGATATAAATTAAAGTAAATAGAACGCAAAGTATAAGAGAAATATAACTGATAAGATACAAATAGTTGACAAATCTGCTGCTGCTAACTGTTATTTCTAAAATTGTTATTGTATTTCTCAAACTTTTAAATGCAATTGCAATTCTGAGTCGATAGTCGACAAATATTTATTATTATTTTCTATAGTTTTTTCTTTGTATCTAGTTTCTCGATAAAATCTTAAACAATTGTATAAACTGTCAATATAATAACTATCGAACGCAGCTCTAGATTAAACTGATTTCAGATTTATATAAATTAATTCTGTAGATTAGAAATATTAACTGATTAAGAGTACAGAATAATATTCTGAAAAAAAACTGTTTGTTTTACAATTATTTTGCACATTCTTTGCTGTAAAAATCTTAAAAATAAGTTTGTTAAAAATTTTACTAATTTTTATTTTGAACTGCGTTTCTAGTTTGTCGATAAAATTAATAAGTAAAAAATTTCTAAATATTTTGCGTTTAAACTTTTCGATCTTCTTTAAATATCAGATTATAGCAATATTACAAAAATACAACAACAGATTATCTTTTACTGCAATTTTGTCGACTATATAAGTATAATTTTTTATTTGCTCGACAAATATAAAGATCTCTCGATAGATTGTTTTTTTATTTGCAAAAATAATACTATCTGATCTATAGTTTTTTAAAACGTCTGAATAAAAAAATTCTAGATTTGCTGTTCTGAAACAATTAATTAAAGTAATCGAATTGTCTTAATTATTGTTTCTATTTGAATAACAATATCTTTGAGAATTTTTGTCGATTTGATCGAACTGTTGAATTTCTCGATATATTAACTTACGCAGCTGCTCTATTATTTAAGATATAAATACTTTGTTTTTTTAACAAGTTTTTAAATCTCTCGACTGATTCGATTAACTATAGACAGTATTGTTATAGATATATAAATAAGTAACAAAACTAGTTAAATATTTAAACGCAAACAATATCTGATTGTCGAGAGCGTTCTAATTAAAGTTATACTGATTGCTTAATATCTGTTAAGCAAAATCAGTCTGTTTAAAGTTGTACTATCTGTTTAATATTTAATAACTAGAAAGAGTCTGATTAATATTGTGCTGTTTGCTCGATATCTGATAAGTAAGAGACTGAGTAAATAGAGCAGACTGGCTTTGTAAGTTTTAAACAGTAAATATATTTTAAATATTAAAAGCAGAATAACTCTGTATATTTGAAGAAAGAGACTACTCGACAATTGCAATCTTCGAAGTGTCGACTTGCTTTGTCGATGTAATTTCTTTTATTGTTTTAATATAATCTGATATTTTTATATATAACAAGTTGTTTTTGCAGACAAACGCAAACTTTTGTTGTCTGCAAATTCTAGAAAGACTACTGAACAGATCTGTTATTCTACTGTAATTGTTGCAGTTTCTATATAGAACAAAGAATACTCGATAACAAGTATTCGATCTGAAACAATTTGTCGATTTGTTAAAAAAGATATTGTTCAGATTTCTAGATTAATTATAAGACTTATTGTTTATAATAAACTGACTATACAAATACAAACTGTCTGATAGACTAATAGCAGCCGAGTCGATTAATTCGATAGAAAAAAATAAATTATTTAAATACAAGCTGTCTGATAAAATAGTAACAATCGAATTAATTAATTTAATAAAAAAAGTTAAAACAACAAGTTTAGAATTCTTGTATTTATTTAAAAATTTTAAGATTGTCGACAAGTCTTCGAAAGTTAACAGAACAATAGAGTTAGTATATTTGTTAATATTTTAAATAGTTGTTTTAAATTTTTTAACAATTTGTTTAAAGAAAGATTTGTTAGTAGTTTATTTTGCAGATTAAATACAAGACTCTTCTACTAAATAAATTCTATATCTGCGAGTTAATTAAACAGAGAATAAAGAAAAGTAAGAAGTTTGTTTAACAATTTTAACAGCAATTTGTTAAGTAAAAAGTAAGAGATAAGCTAAGTATTAATAATTAGTAGATAGAAAAGCAAAAAATTAATAAGCTAATATAGATATTTTTTTCTCTGTATATAAAGTTAGCTTAAAACAGAAACTGATAAAAAATAAATATTGCGTATTTAACAGATACAAGATTTGAGTAAAATCTGCAGATAAACTGAAAAATAAACAAATTGATTAATAACAACAAGTTGTTTTGCAAATTAGTTGCATAATTCGACAAATTGCTTTGCGAGTCAGCTGTATAGCTCGACAAGTATCGAGCAAAAATAGATTGTTTTCGATATAAAGATTTGCTTAATAAATAATTAAAATAGTTAATAAGCTAATATATCGAATTCAGCAAAAAACAAGATAATTAATACAGCTTGTCGATCAGCTAATACAATAAGTCAGCAATAGAAAAGTACTCTGTATACTGATTGAAGCTATTATTTGTTACAAAAGCAGAACAAGAAACAGATAAAACAAGCACTAGACAAGTTGTAATAGATAGTTGAATTAATTATCTATTTAGTTATGCACAAATCTATTTCTACTTGTCGAGCTAGTTCTCTTAGAGACTAGCGCAGCTTGTCGAGTAGAATTTGTCGAGTAAAACAATCTGCTAGCTAGATATATAATATTGTTAATCTTAATTAAAATTTATTTATTAAATTTAAAAATACAAAAAAAATAATAAAAATTGCAATTTCTTATTAATTTCTTATTATTATTATAGTTATTTGCTAAAACTTAAATATAGCAAAATTTAAAAATATAATTAATTAACAATTAATTATATTTTTTGTTCTATTTTATTTGTTATATTTAAAGTTGTTTTCTAATTTTTAAATTATTTTTGCGCTTTATTTGTAATAAAATAGAGCAAGATAAAGAATAATAAACTTGTTATATTTGTTTAACTTAATAATATTTTATAAAATTATATAAAATTAATTAAATAAATTAATTAGTTTCTTAAAGATATATCTAATTATAATAGAAAAGCTTTTTATAACAATTTTAACTTATAATAATTTCGAGTTTCCAAAAGATTAAAAAAATTAAAAAATTAAAAAAATTTAAAAGTTTCAATTAATTATATTTGCTATAATAATTGAATTTTAAGATTTTAATATTGTATCTCTTTTTTGTTATATATAAAATCTAAAAGAGTATCTACTATTAATAATAACTATTGTTTTAATTTTAATTAATAAGAGTTTTAATATTAAGATACAATATATTCTCTTTTATTTTATATATTTTATATTTAATTTAATATAATTTAAATCTTCTATATTAAAAGCGCTATTTAAAAACTCTTTTAATTGTTAAAGTATATTAATATAAATTTTTTTTAAATTGTATTTATACTTAAGCTTAATATACTAAAGTTATATAAAACAAAATTGTATTTTATAATATTAATCTAAAGAAATAAAAATACAACAATTAACAATATTTTTATAATTAAAGATTTTTATTTTAAGTAACTAGAAATTAATTTAAATAATTTTGTTTACAATTAATATATATATTTTATTATAAATAATTTTAAGATATATAAATATATAGAAAAGATAATTCGATTTTAAAATTATATTTTTTAAATTTTGTTTAACAAATTTTATTAAATTATACTATCTATTAAATTCTAATATCTAAAATTTAATATATTTTAACTTATATATACAATATATATAAAAAGAATTGTATATATAGATTAGACTTTTTTGCAATATATAACAAATAAATAGCAATAATAATATATTATTTGTTTTAATAACTTTTAGACTATTAAAAGATTAATTTTTCAAAACTATACTACTTGTATTGTTAATATTTAAATAAAATATATATTAGATTTATTGCAAAACAAATTCTTTAACAAAATTAAAAAAACAACTTTTTAATTTAAAAAATAGTCTTATAGTTAGAACAATTTCTAAATAACTATATTGTATTAAATTAATCGAGATTTTTATACAAAATTTTCTACAAATTTTGTATTTAATTAATTCTTAATTTTAAATTAGAAATTCTATAACTATTAAAACTTCTACTTTTATATAGAAATATATCTTACTTTTAAATATATTATAAAAATAACAAATATTAAATTGCTTTATTATATACTTCGCAAAATTATTATTATATTTTAGACAAAAATAATCGAAATACTTAATTATACAAAAATTTTACTATATATAATATATATAATAAACTCTTTTATTGCTATTAAAGAATTGCAAAATATTATTTTCTCTAATAACTTAATAAATTTATTAAAAGAAAGTAATAGCAACTTTAAGATTAATTAATTATTAAAACTATTAAATTTTAATCTAAAAACTTTTTAACAAAAATAATTTTACTTTTCTTTTAATAGTAATTAATTACTCGAGAATTAAATATTTAATACTTTATACTTAATATATTTTTAATTAATATTTAAATTTATTTTTAATTTAATTAGTACTAATTATTATTTAAAGAAAAAAAATATAGAAAATATATAAAGTTTAATTAAAATACTATTAATTAGATTACTAATACTAAGTTTAAAAAAAAATATATAGAAAATACTATTATTAATTTTTAAAAAGACAAATTAGAAATATTTAACAATAACAAGATAAAGTACAATTTATATTATATATTTTCGATTAACTTTAATAATATTATTAAATTTAATATTGTCGAAATTAATATTAATACTAAAATCGATATATTAGATACTATAGAAAACTCTTAACTTTTGTTTATTTTTATAAATTTAATTAAAATACTTTCGATACTATAGATTATAATATTTTTCTAACTTAGAATTTTAATTTATTTGCAAAATTTGTTAACAAAAATTCGAAATTAAGATATCGAAAATCTTAAAATAAAAATTTAATACAAAATTTTAATACTATATTGTCTTTCTTAATTTCGAAGTATAAATAACAATACAATTTTTTTCTCTCTTTATCTTTTTTGCTCTCTTTTTTGTTTTTTTTTGTTTATATATTTAAATATTTTTTTGTGTATTAAAACTATAATTAAAAATACGCTATATAACTTTAATTATACTTAAATTATAGTTATTTAAATAAGTTAATTTTTTTCGCTTTTTGTTACTTAATAAAAATACAATATTTTAAGAAAATATTTTTTGCAATATATTTAATTGTAAGATGCGAACACATCTGCTTCTCGCTAGCGCACTAAGATATAAAAGATATAAGATATAATAGACTTGTATTACTATATCTTAACTATATAGAGTAGATAATAGTAGAACTAATTGTTAAAAAACAATAAGAAACAAACTTTCTCTCTATCTAATATTTGCTATAACGTGAGAGTCTATTTCTCGCTATCTAATTAGAAAAGAATATTGTATTATTCGAGACTTCTATAGATATTCGAAATTACGTGCTCTATTATATTCTAAGATACTAGCGCGTTAAGAGCGCTATAATATTACAATTATCTCTTCTCTTAAAGTACTAATTTTTAGTAATATAAGAAGCTATACTAGTCTTATTAAAACAAAGATATCTACTAAACGTTAATGCTATAAAAGCTTGTTAAAAATCTTCTTAAATCTCTTTAAGAATTAAGAGAAAAAGAGTCTTCTATCTAATAGAAGTAAATTTATATATTAACTTAATACAATTTGTAGAACAATGTAATAACAACAATAACAATTTATAATATATTATTGTTTTGTTGTTTGTTATTGTTAAAATTCTAAATAAAATTCAAAGTAGAGTTAACGTTGCATAGACGCTAAATAAATTATAAATATAAATATTATTGTTTTTCTTTTCTTTTTTTTCTTTTTCTTTATATTTTTCTTAATTACAATTACTTTATTGTTATAAATAAATTATTGCAAAAACAACAATATATAAAGCTTATATATATAGTGCAAATCTTAAATTAATATATCTTTTGTTTCTTTTTTTTTTATTTCTTTAATTATATCTTCTAAGAAATTAAGAAATTAAAAGAGTAACAATTTTAATATTTTGTTGTCTACAATATTAATATATTACAATCTATAATAATCTTTTATATATAACTTGCATAAACAAATATATATATATTTGCGAAAAGAAAAGTATTTATACTTATTGCAAAATTCTTTATCGCAAATTGAATTACTATATTATAATAAATTTTTTGTGCATTTACAATACAACAATTGTTAATATTTATTAGTTTGTTAAACGCTTCTAAGATTTTGTAAAAAAACTTGTTATTAATTATTGCAAAATATTTAAAATAAAAAATACAATTTCTAGAATAATAGAATATATACAAAAGAGTATAATTTACAATATAAAGAGCTAGCAATACAATAAAAAGTTTATCTTATTAATAACAAATTAAACTTAATTTTGTATTCGACAACTTAAATAAGATTTAATTTTTGCTTAAAAATATTAAGTTAAACTTGAACAAAAACTTGCGAAAACAAAAATAATTCGAAATGAAACATTTGCTAAAATACAATAGTTAATCGATCTACTTTTTAAGAGAGTATTAAAGATAAATATTTCTATTTGCTTTTTAATATCTTATTAATATATATTTAGAATTTAAAACAAAATAAGAACAAAAACAAAAACAAGTTGTTAATAAAGACAAAGAAAACAAAATTAAAACAAATTGTTTTTAAATTTATTATTAATTTAGATAGAACAAGTTCGAAAAATTCTTTTGCAAAATCTTACAACTTTGCAATAAAATCTCTTATTAATTCTAAGTTATTAACAAAATTGTTAAATAAAAATATAATAAGTTTTTTATTTCAATTTTGTTTGCGCTTTGCTTGCTTATATATTTTTTAAAAAATAAAAAATACAAAAATATATATAAACAACAAGAACAAATCTATAACAAAAATAAAAAAAATTGTGCAAAAAAAATTTCTTGCAATTTTTTTTTTAAAATAATATAAGTACTTTAAATAATTTCGAAGACTTATCTATAATTAACTTTAAAAAATTTAACAATTTATTTTCGAATAAATTTAAGAATTTTTTCTAGTTGTTTTAAAACAAATTTAATAAGATATTAAAAGCTTGTTAAATTGTTACAATATATTGTTAACTAATTAACAATAATAAAGTAGCTTTGTTTTTAAACTATATTTTAAGTATTTATATTAAAAGAGACAATTCTATTATTTTTAATATCTTGTATAACAAAATAAAAAAGTCTTTCTATATAATTTGATTATACAATAACAATACAATAACAATTGCGCAATATTCTATCGAACAAGTTATTATTAATATAATTGTTGTTGTCGCAATATATATTGCGCTATCTTTTTTGCTTTTGCTTACTATATATTTGTTTTTCAAAATTCTTTTGTAATTTATTAATATTATCTAAAAACTCTTTTCTTAATTATTAATTGTATTTTTTGTTCTAATTTATTTATTTAATCTTATATTATATTTATCTCTTTAACTTAGTTTTATCTAGAATTTTTTTAATTTTTTATTAAATTTTATTGTTAATAAGTTTCAAAATTTGTAATATTTGTTTTGTTTACTTATTGCTAACACAATATAAATATAATTTTAAAAATAAAATATAAAAAGTATTATAAATTCGATAAATATTAAATAGAGTAAAACAATAAATTTGTATTTTAATCTTATTTTTAATTCTAAACAATTCAATATATTTGTACAATATTTTTTTGCTAAATCTCTTTTGCTTTAAATTTCTAGTTAAGAGTATAATTAATTTTTCTATAGCAAAGCTCTTTAATTTATATCTTTTATTGTAGTACTTTGCTTATTGCGTAACAACGTTTTTAAGATATTTTGCTAGAACTTTTTTTAAATTATAAAACTATTCTACGCATTTCTATATCGACAATATCTTTTTTTTAATAAAATTGTTTTTAACTTTATAGTAAATTTTTAAGTTATAATTGTATATTAAGTAGAACAACAAAACTTCAACTAAAATATAATAGCTATTATTATAGACAAATTCTATTATTAACAATAGATTTGTCTATTTTGCCTATTTAGCGTTAATATAAGTGCAAAGATAGTATTTAAGAATTTAATTTTATTGCTTAATTAAGCTATTTATCTAAGAATAAAAGATAGTACTTAATTATCTCTTAATTTGTGCATAAAAATATATAGCAAATTAGAAAATACTAATAAAGACAAATTTCTTATTATTTACTATACTAGTTAATATTTCGAAGTATAAAATAATTTTATCGAAAAATACTTTTGCTAGTTTTGCGATATCGATTTTAATAATTACAAATATATATTTAACTATTTTTGTATAGCAATCGACTACTACGAAAATCGAGTTATATACAACTTTATAATACTTGCTTAACAATAAATTTGTTACAAAATTTATAATAATTTTCTTCTATAATTTCTTTATTATAAGTAAGAATCGAAACTTACTATACAATTTATAACAAAGAATTTTAATATATTAACAAATATTATATATTTTAATATATATTTTTATTTGTTTATTGTAGACAAGTTAGAAATATTTTTGCTAAAATAAATTTAAAATTTTCTTAATTTTAAAATATCTTGTTAAAGAGTTGTTATAATTCTTGCAAATTAACTTCTTTCTAGTAATTATATTTCTTAAAATATAAAACAATTTATTGTATTTAACAAAATTCTTTTAATCTAAAGTCTATATCTTTTGTTTACAATAAAACAATATTTCGATTTTAATACAAATCTTTTCGATTTAAATAATTTTAATTTAAAGATTCTTTATTAAAAATCTTATTAATCTTTAAGATTTTTTATACAATTTCTTTAATATATTTTTAATTACTTTTCTTAGAATAACAATCTAAACATTAACTAGTTAAAACAAAGATACTAGTTCTTTAAGAATTTTCTTTCTACTTTATAATTGCAAAATTTTTGCGCTACTAGTAAGTATTCTTGCTAGTTGTAATACAAGAGTCAAATTATCTAATATCTTTTGCTCGCTTTGCGTTAACAACTTTTTGTTAAACAACAATACTAGTTTATTTTAAAATATAAGAGTCAAATTATCTAATATCTTTTGTTTGCTTTGTATTAACAAATCTTTGCTAGATAACAATATTAATTTGTTTTGCAATATTAATAGCAATCTTATATTTAACAACAAGATTTTTTTATAATTAAAATATCTTAACAATTTATTTGTCAAGTTTTTCTTATCTAAACAATAAAAAATTTCAAAATTATAGATAACTAACTTAAGCGTCTAATAGATTTGTCTTAAGTTTAGCTTCTTTTAATTTATAAATTCTCTTAGATTATTGTAATTCAATTATATCTTAATAGAATAAGTACTGCTCTCTAGATAGTATTTTTACTGCTTAAAAGCAATTACAATAGCTAGCAATTCCTAATTATATATCTTATAATTTTGCTTTGCTAAAATTATCTTTCGCAATTAAAATGCTATTAAATATCAATTTTTGTTATTATTTTGTTAACTTAAAATGCTTGCAATTGCAAAGTTAGATGCGTTAATCTCTACTCTAATTTTCTTGTCTAAATTGTAGTAATAAAGTAGTAAAGTTAACATAAAGATATTGCAAAGCTAACAAAACATCTGCTCTACTTTATTTAATTAAACAAAAAAATTATATTTCTTGTTATTCTTACTTTCTTTTAATAGACTAATAAGAGAAACAACTTTTTTCGAATAACAATATATAAAGCGTCTATAAAAGTTTACAAAATTTAAAAATATCTAGAGTTTACAATAAGTTTTTAATTTAAATTATTTCTTAATTATTTTAATTTTTTTAAAATTTATCTATATATCTTCTAAAAATACAATAAAGTTTAGAAATTTAATCTTAATAATATTAAATTTACACTTCTTTAAATTAATATATAGCAAATATTTGCAAAGATATTCTAGCATCTATCTAATATAATATTAATACTTTGTTAAATTATTGCTATATACAAATATATTATTTATATAAACTACGCAAATTATATTAATTAACTTTCGCAATATTTTATTAATATAGACTTAAAAAGTTGCAAATATATTTACTAGTTTAAATAATATAATCTAATACTCGAAATACTTATAGTGTATACAAAATACTATCTTCTACTTATTATTATATTTAATACAAATACAATAGTAGACGTTCTTTAAATCTAAAACAATAAAACATTTTGCTTTGTATAAACAATCTAGCGTTTTTATAATTAAAAATAATAAATAACAATTTTTGATAATAATTGTATTTAAGTCTCTATAATCGATATATAGATATAATTTACTATTTAATTTTAATATAAATAAAATAGAGATATCTACAAACAAAACTAAATACTTAATTTAATCTTTTGCTAATATATTATTAAAATATTGTCGAAGTATTGCTAACTTATTCTATAAAAAATTATAAAAAAATATAAACAATAGCTCTTTATTGTTCTAAAACTTAATAACATAATTTTCTCTTCTTAATTCTAATAGAATTTTAGTCAATTTATTATTATAAATATCTTCTAGATTTCTTAATTCTTTAAAAATCTTAAACTTTGCTAATTTTTTGTCTAATATCTTTATAATACTAACGCAAACAATTGTATAAACTATATTATACTTAACAAGATCTAAAACAAATTGCTTAAAATTAATTATCTTTAATTTTTTATCTAAGATCTTAAATTGCTAACTTTGTGTTTTCGAATTAATTAATATATCTTGCTTAGACAATATTAATATATTTAATATAAAATTAGAATCTATATATTCTATTAAGTAAAATAAAATTATATATTCTCGATACTAACTCTATAAGTCAATTAAATAATAGATTAATTTATAGATATTGTAACAAAAACAATTATTGCTATTAAAAAATTCTAATATTAATAAAATAGCAAATATAGATTGCAATTTTTATTATATTATATAGATATAATTAATAAGATTTATCTTAACTTTTAAATCGACTAAATCTATAATTTAATACTTGTTATTAAAAAGTTAAGTTTAATCTTTTACTAAGATCGAATCTATTATTTTTATTTATCTTTTTTATTTTGTTTGCAAGATATCGACAAAACTTAATCTTTTTTTGTATCTATTATAATAATAGTAACAACAATAGACTTATTTTATTTGTATTTATTAAAATAGTTTGTTTTATAATATCTCTTTTTATAGTATTTAAAGTATTTGATATTTCTTAAATAGTTTGCGTTACTAATCTTATAGATTTACTTACGCGATATCGACAAGTTTTTAAAAATATATAACTTCTTGTCTTTGCTAAACTTGTTAATATTGTTTAAGCAACAATTTTGATAAAATTTATCTAAAAAAATATTAAAATTCTTTGTTATTTGTTAATTTTTAAAACTACTTGCGTCTGCTTTGCAAATAAAATTTAATATTTGTTTTTATATAATAATTATAGCTAGAAGCTTATTGCAAATATTTAATATATTATTAATATCTAGAATCTTTATTTTTAGATTTAATTTTAACTTAATTAAAAATATATAGATTCTATACTTCTTTAAAAGCAATACTAGATAAATTTTTAACTTATCTAAATATTTCTTAAAAACAATTATTTTTTAATCTAATTTTTGTTTAGCAATCTTTTATCTTTTGTAGACAAAAAGACAACAATTAGCAAAATTAGCTATTAAATTTAATAGAAACTTTCTAAATTCTTTAAAAATCTTGCTCTTTAATTTAGCGCTATTGTTTGTTCTTAAATATTACTAGATAGCAATATTGTTTTTCAAAAATAATATACAATAGAGAATTTTGTTCTTATTTGTAATAAAATATATTAAGAATTGTATTATATTAATATTAATTTTTCGAAATTAAGTAATATACTTTTTTATATTTTAACTCTTATACAATTTTAGTTTTTTAAGTTTTAAAAACTTAAATATTATTAATAGCAATACAATAACAAGTTAAGAGACTTAAAAATTTGTTTATTTAACTATTATAATTTAAATCTATTAAATATTTTGCAAATCTTAAATCTTTGTTATTAAAATTTCTATTTGTTAATATAAAGTAAGAATTTTAATTGTAGCTAGACTTTCTTCTTTATTATTGTTGCACTAACAAAAATTATTTTTGTTAATATTTTGTAAACAATTGTTCTAAAAAATATTAAAGTCTTTAAACTCTAATCTAATAGTTAAATAATTATTGTAACTTAAGCTATTATAATTTAATATAATATTATTATATCTCAAATCTTTTTTTTCGAAAGATAGAATAATTAGAATTGTAAAATACAAACGCGTTTGCTTTTTATTAATATACTAAAATATAAAAGACGTAAGATATAATAGATTTATATTACTATATCTTAATTATATAGAATAAATAGTAGTAGAACTAATTGTTAAAAAACAACAAAAATAGACTTTCTCTTTATCTAATACTTATTATAACATACGAATCTATTCTTTGCTATCTAATTAGAAAGAAGTATTGTGTTATTTAAAACTTCTATAGATACTTAGAATTATATGTTCTGCTATATTTTAAGACGCTAGCGCGTCGAAGACGCTATAGTATTATATTAATATTATTTTTCTTAACAATTAATAAAATTAACAAAAGATTTACAATATTTAAGAAAACTTTATATTAAAAATATTTTTATTTTAAAATTCTTTATTTAATATATTAATTCTATTTTTTTTATTATTTGTAACAAATTTTTGTTTAATATTTTTTTGTTTTTTTTTTATAAACAATATTTTAAATATATTGTTTAGCAACTATCTTGCTTTTTATATTTTATATTTTGTTAAAATCGAATTAATAAATAAAAGTATTTTAGTATTCTTTATATTAGTTGTATTTTTATTTTTTTTATTTTTAATATTATTTTTTTGTTATTTTTATTTAATATTTAATCTTGTTTTAGAATATTTAGAATTTTAATACTATATTTTAATAATATATTTTAAATATTGTCAAGTTTGTATTTTAAATATTTGTTGTTAATAATTAAATATTCTTAAATATTAAGAGTTTTTAATATTATATTTAATATTATTAAAGTTAAAATAAATTATAGAAAAAAATTCTTAAGAATATTTGCTATTTTATATTTTTTTTACTTTTTTAACTAATATTTTAATTAAAGATATTTAGATTTGTTTTTCTTTTACTTTAAGTTTAACTTCTTATATTAATTAATCGAATTTTTTTTTTCGAAATAACAAATTAAGCAATACAAATTTAATCGATTTTTTTTAAATATTAATAATATTGTATTGTTTAGATCTTAATTAGTAAAAATTTTTAATTCGATTTTATAATAGTAATTATTTCTTTTCTTTAATATAGAATTGATTAATTTCTATATATTTTAAAATATATTATATTTTTAATCTATTATTTTTATTATTTGCTTTTTAAATTTAAATTTCTTTATCTTTATTAAATCTTTTTGTTTGTTATTATTTTTGCAATTTATAGAATTTTACTCTTTTGTAATAAACTTTTCTATTAATATTTAACTTTATATTTTTTTTCTATTTTAAATACTCTTATACTATTTCGAAAATAAAAAGATAAAATATATTAGTTCTTTATTGTATTAATTTGCTCTATTAAGTTGTTAATATATTTTTACAATAAATAAAAGAAATATTTAAATATAGATTCTTTAAATATTTAAATTATTAATATTTAGTCTATATATATCTATACAAATTAGAATTCTTAAATATAGATAATTCTTAAATTTTTTTTTAAAAATTTTCTAAATATATTTTTTGTTATTTTTAATTATTAAAGTTGCTATTAACTAAATTTATTCTATTATTTTTAACAAATAATTTAAAATCTTTATTTATTATTAAATATATTTATATATTTTATTTATATTAATTATTTTATTAATATAAATAATTGTTTTTAAAATATCTTAAAATCTTTTAATTTGTATTAACAATATATATTGCAAATTTTCTATATATTTTTTAATATATTTTATAGAACTAAACTATATATATATTTCTAATTTATTTAGAAATATTTTAAAAATTTGTATATTAAAAACAAATTTATATTGTTTTTTTATATTTTTTAGAGTCTTATTATTAAGTATAATTAATATATTTATTATTAATATTTTAAAATACAATTATATATAAAGAACTTCGAAATAAATATAATTTGTTTAAAATTTCTTTTATTTATTTATAAGATACAATTTGTTAATAGCAAATATACAAAATCTTAATTAATAAAACTTATAATACAAAATATTATTAAAAAAATTCTTAAATATAATAATTTCTAAATTTATAAATACTATTTTAATTAAATTTAACTATTAAATATTATACAAAAAATATAGCAATAGTATTAACTATATATATAGTCTCTATTGTATATATTCTTTAATATAGTTAAATTATTATTTTTGTTTTTTAAGATTAGTAATTAATAATTAATAATCTTTTTTAACTTTTTATATTAATTGTTTTTTAAGACAAGAAAAGATATAATTATTAATATAATCTTTATTAACAATAATATAAACAACAATATCTAATATAATAAATTTTTTTCGAATTTTATTTTTGCAATTATAATTATATTTTTTTAAAGAATTATATTAAGTATTTTTAGTTGCTTTTGTTTAATTTTAAATTTAAATATATTTTTTACAATATTAATAATCTTTTTCTTAATTGTTTTTTTGTTCTATATCTTGTTATTATCTATATTGTTCTCTATTTTAAAATATTGCAAAAATTAAAAAAGAAAATTTAATAATAAATATTACTTGCAATTAATACAATAGATTAAAAAAGCTATAAATTTAAATTAACAAAATAATATAGTTAGAAAAAATATTAAGCAAAATAATAAAAATATACAAAAAGTAGTTGTATTTATATATAGATTTTAATTTTTAAAACAATATTATAGTTAATAATTAAGTTAATTAATTTTTAAAATAATACTATTAAATAGAGTATAAATAGTAGTATTGCAATTAATTTGTTAATAAGTATATAATTAAAATAGCAATACTAAATATATAATTTTCAAATATATAAAGAGAATTTTTTTGATATACTATTATTAAAATAAAGTATTTAGTATATCTAAGCATATTTGTATCGAGTATAATATTTGTTATAGTATTATTTTTTTTTTTTTTGTATTTTAAATATTTTGTTTTTGCAAAAAATAATTAATTATTTTTAATACTTAATATTT
>JAABUL010001854.1_pt1 | contig 37705 bp, 31 predicted proteins | sample 5559151 | NCBI WGS metagenome assembly JAABUL01 (sample SAMN10711876, study PRJNA513368) | rock metagenome | isolation source: Antarctica rocks | place: Antarctica: Victoria Land, Pudding Butte sud | reverse complement strand
ATAGCTAACTTAATAAAAGCGTAGTAGAAGATTTAAATAACTATTATATTAATAAGGACCTTAATTATTATAAGCCTTAATAAGATTATAAGGTAAAGGACTATATTAATAATATATCTATATTATGGCCTATAAAGTATAGATATTAGTATTATTACTAGATATTCCTATTTAAAAACTAATTATATTAATATCTAAGTAATTCTAGAAAAGGATATTATACCTTATTATCTACTTACCTAGGTAATTTACCTTATAATAGCGAGGTATTTCTAGTCTTAATACCTTATTTATACTAGGTACTAACGAACTTATTAAGTTATTTATTAACCCGTTTAAAGAAATTAGTATTAATTACGCTTTTTATAGATACTATTATATAATAGCTAAGGTAAGGCTTATCCTAGATAGTCTTAATAAAGATTATTACCTTAATTTAAGTTATAATATCTCCCTTATTAATTATATATACCTTATAAAGTCGGCGCCTAATATATAAATCTACCGTATAACTAACCTAATTAATATATATAGTATTAATTCTAATAAGTATATTATATTAAAGTATACTATTATTTCCTTATACTATTATAGTATAAAAGATAGTAAGGAAGTTACTATTATAATATTATTAAGAGAAGTATATATTATTAATAATCTTAAGGTAAATATACTTATTAGTAATAATATCTTAATACTTAAGAGTATAAATATACTTATATCTTAATTAAGGGCCTTAATTAATAGTTATAAGGTTTTTATTCTAATTAAATTAAGACCTTATAAGAAGGTAATTAAATATCTAATATATATAAAATAAATTATAGTTATTCTATTATATTCTTAAATATAAATTCCTATTTATTATATCTCCTTATTAAATTAATTATTATATACCTATCTTATTAACGCGTCTTTATCTATTATATTAATTAAGAATAATACTAACAACGCTATTATTATCTTAAGGAACTATTAATTAAGGATAATATAAGAGTTAGAATTTAATAATTATTATTATATTATAATAGGTATTAAAGATATAATTAAGCTAATTATAAGACGTCTTATAAAAGAATATTATATAAGTTAGATTAAGCGTATATTTAATAAGGTAATAACTACCTTTATAATTACCTTACTTATAATATCTACCTCGTAGGTAATAAGGCCCTTATTACCTATTAATATATTAATATCTATTACCTCTATAAATAATATTATACCTAATAGGGCTACTATTTTTAGTAGTTACCCCAAAATTATTAAAGTTATTAATAAATTCCTAAAATTATAAGAAGAAGGTAATTTTATAAACGTCTTATAAGATAAATAGATACGTATACTATTAAAGTTTAATTAGGAGTCCTATATTCTAAAGATAATACGCGTATACTTATTAAGTAATAAGTTTAAGATAGTTATTAATTAAACCTTTAATAAGCTTTATAAGTAAGGTAGGCTATTATAGATAATAAAGTCTACCCCGTTTAACTTTCCTATTTTTATTATTTAAAAGATTATACCTAATAGGAAGTAGAAAAGCTAAGTAGTTATTAATATATATAACCTTAATATTATTACTTAGATAGATATTTATACTCTACCTCTATAATTAAATATAATAGCTTATATTAAAAGATATTAATATATTAGTATTATAAATACTACTAGCTTTTTCTATTATTAGAGAGTTTATCCTAATAACTACTATAAATTTACTATTATTAGCTATTAGTAGTAAGAGTCTTTTAATATTATTATTATAGGTTATAAGAATTCGCCTACCTATATATAAAGGTAAATCGATAGGCTCTTATATACTTATTAAACTTTTCTTAAGGTATATATAAATAATTATATTATTTATTCTAAAACTCTAAAAGATTATATATAATACCTTTATTAAGTCTTTATCCTATTAAAAAAGTCTAATATTTTAATAAATTTAATTAAGGTATTTCTTAATTACCTATTTATCTAGCTACTTAATTAGAAAGTTAATTCCTTTAACTTATTAATTATTATTAATAAGTTATTAGTTATATTAAGGCTCTTATTCCCTAAGTCTTTATCCTAGCTTAAGATATACCTTAAGATAATAGGTTAATTATAAGGTTATATAACTTATTATATTACTATCTTTAAACTATTATAAGATAGGAAGACGCTAATATTTATTTTATTACTCAAGTCTAGGTATTAATAAAAGACCTTTATAAAGAGAAAAGAATTAATAAATCTATTAGATTTAAAGATTACCTTATTTAAGGCCTTATAAAAGGCCTTATTATCCCTTATATTCCTAATATATTTTAATAATAAGATTATCCTCTTTATAGATTTTAATATTAATAAGGTTTTTAGTTTTAATATTATAATCTATTATATAGATAGTATTATTAGTAATAACTATCCTACTTATTTTCAGGTCCGCCTAATACTATTTTTAAGCCGCCTCTTAAAGGATACTAAAATTACTAGCTAACTAAGTTAGAGCTTACAGGCATTATATAGGTCCTAGGTAAGATTAGGTATATAATAGAGTTAACCTTAAAGACAGTTATATATATAGATTATAACGCTACTTTAAGTATAATAAAGTAAACTATTATATCTATATTATTTATTATAAAGCTTAATTTATATCTTATTTAAGTATTTAAATATATTTAATACTTTAGTAATATTAAGTTTTATTATAAGCTTAATAAGTAATACATTATATTAGACGCTTTATTACGCTTATACGCTATTACTCTTAAATCTTATATTAATAAAGAAGGTAAGTTTAATACTTTATAAGGATATACTTATATAATCATATACCTTATTAAGCTAAGCCCCGATTTAAAGAAGTAAATAATAAAAGGTTATAAGATAAATACCTTATAATAGAAAGTTATTAAGGTCCTTAATAATAATAATTACTTTATTATTGAGGACGTATTTATACTTCCTTTTTATTAAGTAGATAGCCTTATATGAAAAGTTAAATAAATAATAAGAGATTATATCTTCTAGCCTAATAAGTTATATATTCTAGATACTTATATTAAGATATTTTTTAATATTACTTATACTATAGAGTATATTAAATTTATAAAGTACTACAAAATCCTTTTAAGATAATAGTATATCTATAACCTATCTTAGTAATTATAAGAGTTTCTTTAATATTATTTATAATACTAATTATATTAGATTCTAAGATATATGCCTTATAAGTCCTTCTAATCTATTATATTACCTCCTATCCTATTTTATATATTAATAATTAATTTTATTCTTACCTTACTAGTCTATATAAAGGGATATAATATAATTCTTATAATTATTAATAAATTCTCGCGTAAGATTACCTTAATATTAGGTAAAAAGACTTTTTTTATCTTAAGTTAGGCTAATTAATTATTACGCTACCTTTAAAAGATTAATTAGGATCTTCTTAAAGTAATTATTTTAAATTATAATAAAAAGTTCTTTAATAAGCTATAAAAGTCCTTATTTAATAAATTTAATATTAATTTATTATATTTTATAGCCTATTACCCTTAAATTAATAGATTAAGTAAATATATAAATTAAACTATTAAAATTATCTTATAATTTTAGATATTAACTCTTAATAATATTACCGCGTAGCCTTTAATTATTCTAATTATATAAGCTAGCTATAATAACTTATTATTATTATTAATTAATTAGACGCCTAATAAAGTTATTTATAAATTTTCCCTTAACTAGCTACTTAACCTTATTATATATAAGAAATAGATACTTCCTAAGGATATAGTATAATTATAAGTATCTAATACTATTACCTTTAGGTAAATAAACTCTAAATTTTATTATAATAAACGTTATTAACCCTAATACTTTTAAGTTAGTAATAAAGTTAAGCTACGTTTATATTATAAGTATAATATACCTATTATAATATTAATAGGTAAAAAATATACCTAGTAATTTATTAGACCCTTTAAGGTCTTTAATTAAATTAGATATCTTACTTATTACCTTAATATTCCTTAATACTAATAAATATATAATATCTTTATAATAGCGTAGCTAGAATTATATACCTTACTTAATTTATATTATTACCTACGGCCTAAAGAGCCTCTATTAGTATATATAAAAGGTAATATAAACGAGTTTAAGTCCTATAAACTTAATAAGGTACTTAATAAACACCTTATTTAGAAAGAACGTAGCCTTATTATAAAATACCTTATAAGATAGAAAGGTTATAAAGTATAATATAATTAATAGATAAATATTAAGGAGTTATAAAATACTATAAACTTAATAAATAATTATAAGAAGGTAAATAGAAGGCCTAGAAATAGATAAAATATTTAAACTACTAACGTACCTAGATATTAGGAAGTAAGTTACTATTATTATTAATTAATAAGGATATTAATGTCTTCTTTTATTACTAGTATATTATCATGAATTACTCTTACTTTACTAAGTATTACCAAGGATTTATCTTGGCAATACCTCAATAGCTTTCTATCTTATAGATAGATAGAATAATCAATCTTTATATCAATTAACAGACTGCGCCTGACATTCAGGGACCCCCGTCCTAGCGGCTTAGGAGGCCCGTACCGGTATATATAAACTAACCGCGAGGAATCGAATTTAGCGCCAAGCTACTAATTCTTAGCGATTTGATTCCAAAAGTTAGAATTAAGTATTATAAAATATACTATTAATAGTAACGCGCTAAAAGGCTTAGCGATTCGATTCTAAAAGGTAGAATCAAAACCTAACTTAATAGTTAGTCTAGGTATATATAAGCCTAGGAGGTTATTAGGCTAATCCTAATAGGAAATTAATATATTTAAATATTATATTATAAACTTATACTACCTTTTTATATTATATTAAGGTTATAGCTAGAATAAACTAAGACTAAATTAATTATAATTTTCTAAAAACTACGCCTTAAGAGAAGTTTAGTCCTATTTTCTTATTAAGTTATAGTTTTTAGTAAATTATAACTAGTCTAGTATTAATTCATTTTAGCTATAATTTTAATATAGTATAAAAAGCTAGCATAAGTTTATAATACTACGCTAAAATATATTAATATCCTATTAGGACTAGCCTAATAACCTCCTAGACTTATATATACCTATATAGGCCTTTTAAGCCGCTAGGACGGGGTTCTCCAAATTACTAATATAAGTAGTAAAATATTAAGTAGTAAGATAATAATAAGGTAATAATAAAGTAAGATGTATAAAAGGCCTTATTATAATAGATAATATAATATTATTAAATAAGGTAGTATAAAAGTATAAGATAATTAGTATTTTATAGTATTAAGGAAGTTAGCTAGTACTATACTAATAGTATTAGTAAGCTAGTATATAATCTTAGTACTAGTAAATAAGATATAATATTTAATAATAATAATTAGTATTATTATTATTTATTACGTATAGTATTATTTAGAGGTATATAGTTAATTATTCTATCTATTTATAAGATAGAAAGCCTATTAAGATATCTTACTAAGATTAGTCTATAATATATTATAAAGCTTAAAGCTTAATTAGGCCTAGCTTAGCTTAGTAGCTTACTTTAGTATCCTAGTATATTTAGCTTTTACTATGTAAATAGATAGCTTCTTTATAAATTATAGAAACTTATATATATATATATATATAGACTTATATATAGGTATTCTAGCTTAATTATCCCTAGGAGCCTTAAGAGTCCTAGATTATCCCTAGGAGCTAACTAGGTAGTATTTCTATTTATAGATATAAAACCTAACTTATAAGTACTTAGTAATAGTAGATATAAATATTATAAAAAGCTAGGCTTTAATAAAGTAATCCTTAATTACTTAGTATTATTTAATAGACTTTCCTTATAAATATTATAATTTACCTACTATATATTAAGACTTATTAAACGCGCGCTTATAAAAGTAAGTAGTAAGCCCTCTCTCTTAAGATAAGCTAATCAAAGGGTATTATTAAGGGTAGTATTGTGATTACACCCCCTTTGCCTATAATTACACCCCCAATCGCCTACGCTTACACCCCCCAAGCGGTAAGTCGGAACACCTATCCGAGCAGCCCCGGATAGCGCACTTATGGCCCCAGTAGCCCGAGGGCCTACTGTGGGCGTCCAGCTGGGGCTTCGAAGAGCCACTATAGGCAAAGCCTAGCGCCTGCCAAGGGAGCGCTGTCGCGCTTCAGTTCCCCGATGTCTAGGGGTCTTGTACACAAGTAACTTGGGTAAGTAGGGGTAGGCTGGCCCGTAAGACACAGGCAGCGCCGGGCTTACCCCGGGGGGGCAGGCCAGGTGGGGGGCTACCCGACGATCCCAAGCCATACCCGGTTTGGGGGGGGTGTAAGCGTAAGCGATTGGGGGTGTAATTATAGGCAAAGGGGGTGTAATCACAATACCTCCCATTATTAAAGCTAGAATTTTGTTATATTAGACCTTCCTATTCCCCTATCTACACAATCGATCTTTTGGGACAAGCTGCTACATATCGAAATGACCAAGAGTGTCGTCATGACTGGATGTCTTGACAATTCCGCTCATACGGTCCTCTCGATCCCTCTTTCCGACATGCTCCCAATCATCATCGTCTTGATCTTCCATATCCTCGTCCATTGTCTCCAGATCTTGGCCCTTGAAATGCTCGTCCATTGTACTTTCATCAACAAAAGTGAAGCCTTTAAAATTTGCTTGCATGCCGGGCGACAAAGGGGTTGATGCAGGGATTGCCCCTCCGGCTAATGCAGCAGCGCGTTCGTTAAGTGACGAGGAATTCTTTAACGCATTAGTAAATTCTGGATCGAAATTGGATGTATCCAAAACATTCTTCAATTTGGGCTTGAATGGCGGGACCACCATCTTGTTCATCATAGCGTTCCAGTCAGTATCAGCAAAAAAAGCATGCTCTTTGAGCTCATCGGCATCTCTCGTCGCACCAAGACGATGTTTCGGATTGCGATTAAGTAACCCCTTCACAAAATTTCTCCCCTCCGTACTCAACGCATCCTTGGGGAAGCGAACCTTTCCGAACGCAATGTTTTTATACATCTGCTGGGTCTCGTCGGCATAGAATGGACTCCATCCGCAGCACATTTCGAATACCAAGACTCCGAGGGACCAGAAATCTACCATTGTGGTGTATCCTTGTTCATCAAGTAGTACTTCTGGGGCTAGATACTCTGTGGTTCCACAAAATGTATTTGTGGTTTGGTCTTTCGTAAGGTTGGCCTTGGACAGACCGAAATCGCAAAGCGCAATGTGTCCGTTCGCATCGAGCAGTATATTTTCGGGCTTCAGATCTCGGTAGACGATGTCATACCGATGTAGATGCTGCAATGCAAGAATTAATTCCGCAATGTAGAACTTCGCACGATTTTCATTGAATCTGCCCTCCTTCTGTAGGTGCCAGAATAATTCACCGCCGGACATGAAACCTGTCACAAGGTAGAGGTCGGTGGGCGTCTGGAAGGAGAATTTTAGACCAACGATGAACGGAGAATTGGCTGTTGCAGTGCGCACAAGGATATTCCGCTCTCCAACAGTATGGGCAACTTCCTTCTTCTGCACAATGACCTTCTTGGAAAGTACTTTCATGGCGTAGATTCGTTGAGTATCTTTCTTCCGTACCTGATATACTTGGCCAAATGTGCCTATGAATCTTGTGAGAAATGGGCTATCAACAAAAGGCGTTCAGAACCGACCTTTTCCTATCAATTTTAATATTCGGAAATCTTCGGGTCCGTAATGCCTCTTATCCGTTTTTTGAAATGATATCTTGAGGTGGACATCCCCTGATACGAGATCTTCCTCCGGATCTCGGGCTTCGAGTCTATACCATCCTTCAACCGCGTTGGTGCCGTGGAAGACGTCTGGATGCACCTTACAATGACCAAGGAAAGCTTCTTGATTCCCAGCGTCATAAATATATACACTAACCTCGGACTGCTTTCCGAGAACATCACTAGCAATCCAGGTCAGCCATTAGCTGCTTTAAAGGGTAGAGCGTAGCGTTATAATTAGCTTACAAGAGTGCTAGGTGATCCCATCGAGGATCGGTAACCTGTCTTCCAGCCTTGAAGTCCTTCTGGTCACTCAGGCTGGTGGTGCTGCTCTGCCTGCTTTTCATAGGAATCGCTATTGATCTGCCCATGTCGCTTCCAGACTTTTTGATAGGGACGCCATCCATCATCTGCTCCGTACTTCTCCCTTCAGACTCTACTCCCACCTGTCCCGGCTTTGAAGGACGAGCAACAGACTCAATCCACTCGAATACCGTGACGGCGTATGGGTTGTAGCTCGGCCTCAGGCCCCGAGCTTCAGATACTATTACAGACAGCTTTCCTTTCGGTGGACCGACTGGTGGTGAGGAATGGGGCGTCGGTAGAGCTGCTCTAGCTCCATTGCTTGTGGGCTTTTCATTTGGTTGATCAGTCAGCCGAGGCGACTGCCTAGCGGATTCGGAGCCATCATTCGATAGCGCTCGCGGAGTGAGCGGCGGAGTATTCTTTGTGCGCGGCGAACGCACGCCATCAGTTAGCTTTGATTGCTCAAGATTTGTAGTCAAAGAGGAAAGTGCAGTTTTTGCAGGGGTATTGAATGTAGGAGTGCTTGGCGTTGTAGACGAACGGGGAGAAGTGGGGTTCGAAATGTGCGCGGCGTGCACAGATGAATTCGTTGTGATCTTGGATGAAGGAACCGATCCACCAGATTGATCGCGGGTCCGCAATGGCATGACCACATTGCCAGACTGCTGCCGTAATAGACTGGGTCGACAAGCATTTACTGGATCTGGATCTATTCTTTGATAACTCCCGTCACTGCCAGCACTGGTTCTACGCGTTGAGGATGATGAGGAGGATGTTGGCGGCGTCGGGTAGCAAGGCACTCCGTTGTGGCCAAGCCTAGCAACTTGCCCAGAGGCTTCCTCCTGCTCGTTTAGCGCTCGTAGCGACGGTTGCTGAAGTCTTCCCGCATCCACCTCGCTGGGAGAATTGGGAGCCGTAGGCAAAGCGCTGGTGGCAATAGCAACACCGAGTTTCTTGAGCTTCTCCATGTCTGGCGCAGGATGTATGAGAGGAGGAAAGGCTTTAATGCTAGGATCTGTGAAAGGTCTTGCACCAACCTGTCCAAAATAGCTGTGAAGTATGCCCGGCAGGCGTTTGTCTGACGGATCGGGATGAGGTGTGGCGACACCTGATGGGGTGACGCTAATTGATCCTATCTGGTCATCACCGGAGTGTTTTCGACTGGTATGCCCGCTTGTTAGTAGCTGTTGTTGAAGCGCATACTCGCATGCAAACACTCTGCCAGGTCTAGCAGGCACTGGGGCCAATATGGGAAGGCTAGCGGATGATTGAGGACCGTCTTCTGTGCTTCGAAGAAACAATGCGTGAGGTCGGGTCGCCTCGATACTTAGCCAAAGCCTCAACGTAACAATGACCGCGAACTTTAGTGTCGAAGGAGGTGCAACAAACAAATGTAGTGAGAGCAAAGAAGAAATAATGTTGGTGCGATTAAACCCCACTAAACCCGAAGGAGATCACGGTGAGGTACTCTCGGATGCCAGTTGCGAAAAGTAGTAAGCATGCTTGGTGAAGATTGATACCGTGGCAGATGATGGGGCGCTGAGCGGAACGATGCCAGTATTACAAAAGAGAACGGCAGCCTGATCATGCCAGGAAGCAGAGTTGCTTGGAGTAGAAGGGAATGCACGGAGGAGGCTCACCTTTGCGGGTTGAGAAGAGCTTGCCTCAAGTAATCAGCGGCAACGTGAGGATTGATACCATCGTGGTGTGTCGCCATCTGATCAGACTGCTTGGTCTGACCCAAGCATGAGATATGATTGTGTGCAATGTTTTGTAGAGTAGGGTGGTGGGATATGGCCTTGAGGTTCGGCGCCGAGAACGTTGGGTGGGGTAGACTGGACGGTAAAAGCTACGATTCCCAAAGCAAGGCAATTGAAAACAGGCCACCGGAAAAAGTCACGTACGTGCGTGCTCATTTACGACTTCTAGAGACAAGCTTCTCGATAGCTATTCTACAAGTCCAGCCTCTATCTAAAGGTACAGCATGAGCCGCCATCTATCGCTCCACTCGCCCACCACAAGATGTTTAGTATGCGCCGGCAGTTCCCCAGCCTATTACCATCAAGTCAAACTGCGAACCCCCTGGAAGCCCTACGTTGTGCTGGTGGGGTGGTACAGCAGACAAACCGTGCCCCTTAACCCCAAGGTAAGGATTTTCGTGCACACGGTACATGTGAAATCATCGCGTGAATAGCATATCGTCACGCAATAGTACTAGATTGGAAGTGAAGCTTCGAGCGCGTAATTCTATCAACGATGACCGAGAAGCTGCAACAAGATACTAAAATTAGGTAAACACGGTAGAATAGGGCTCGCAGGTAGGGAAAAGCACTTATACATCACTAAAACACAAAGGTCACAACAACTTCGCACCGATCCACAAACTGTTAGATACGAAAGCTTCCGTGGCAAAACTGGGTTGCGACGACTCGGGGTGGTCTTGGCACAAGTCGGGCGGAAGCGTTAAGCGCATCTCTGATATAACCTCGCAAGGTCAGGACTGCTGTGAGCCACGTACTTACATAATTGGACAAAGTCAAGCAACTATGGCCAGGAAATCTCGCGCACAGACTGCAGCTGCGGCAAAGAGTATGACTTTTGTTCACTGTCTAGTCAATTGAATACAGCGACTCAAACCATCCAAGGCTTAAATTTATCATCTGCTGACAACACGAAATAACAGAAGCTCCACCACCTCAGAATCAATATGACTCCGATGAAGAGATGGCCAATGACCCTCAATCCAGTCCAGCAAGCCCCCAGCGAGGTGTAAGTGAGGATGAAGCGGAAGACAACATAGACGCAGACGAAGGGGAAGAGCAAGGTACCCCGGCTGTTGACTCGGACGCCGGCTCCCATCCGTCAATACCAGCCCCCGGACGGACTTCCATACTTCGCAAACGACGCGCCGGTAGACCTACCAACAGAGGATCAAGCCGTCGCACCATGGGAGACGAACCAGAATCGCGAGACACAGGATCCGACGTTGGTACCCCAAGGAAGAGGGGGGGCTGGCGAGGTCGAGCAGTTGGTGGAGGAAGATGGGGCAAGCCTAGGGGTGGACCGTCGCATACCACGCAAGTGCCACTGGACAAGGACGGCAACATGGCGAATGTCAAGGATGATGAGATCGAATTACCCTTGGATGAAGAAGGCGAGCAAAAAGTCGACGAGAATGGCTATCTAAAAGGCGGAAGAGAGTACCGAGTCAGGACTTTCTCGATCGAGGACAAAGGTGACCGACTATACATGCTGTCGACTGAGCCAGCAAGATGCGTCGGGTTCCGAGACAGCTATCTGTTCTTCCAAAAGCACAAGAATCTCTACAAGATCATCGTTGCTGAAGAAGCAAAGAAGGATCTCATTGAGAGAAATCTTATCCCTCACTCGTACAAAGGAAGGGCAATTGGCGTTGTCACTGCTCGGTCCGTCTTTCGCGAATTTGGGGCTCGCATAATCATAGGCGGGAAAAAGATCACGGATGACTACCAGGTCCAGGCAGCTCGAGCTGTCGGCGATATTGAGGGTGAAATGGCCAACCCTGAGGACAGATTACCCGGCAGTGGTGAGGATTATGACAAGAATCAATACGTGGCGTGGCATGGAGCGAGTGCGGTTTATCATACGGGGGCGCCGAGCGTCCCTATGCCTGACGGCAAAGCTGCGGAGGGTAAGAAGCGCAAGGTCATCGTGACCGGTGTGAATTGGATGTTTGAACATGCTAGGGCAGCCAGGTACGAATCACCGATTTCCCTTCTCACTCAAACAATTACTGATATCAAAAGCCGTTTTAACTCTTCTCTTGCCAATTCCCGCCGTCAAAATCTCAATGGCGCTTATGACGTTCATACCAATGTAATGCAGTACCCCAAGATCATGCAACCCACACATGCTCGCTGGGAGCAGGTCTCGCCACCAATACAGAAGTCTCCTGTCCTACCAAATCCGGCCGATCGTGTCAACAGAGGCAACGACGGCGGCGGTGGCACCGTTGCGGGACCGGATTCAACAGCCGAGGCTCTGTTTCCTGATATCCCGCCGGTCTTCACACGCAACTTCATGATCACGGATACTTACTATGTCACTCCTGTCTCTTCAACGCTAGGATACCCAGGACCCGATGAACATATTGTCGATGTTGGCCCAGGTGGGTTGACGCATATATCAGAACACGTGCTTGCGGCACTACCCGAAGATTGCCGGCAGTACTTCCTCAAGGCAAGATCAGAGGAGAGGGTGTGGAAAGAAAGCTGGGCCGGCGAAAACGATGACTCTGCTAGGGCGAAACTACGAATCACTTACAATGTATGAAAACGCAGGCTTGGCTGTGACGACACATCTTCCATCGGTTGACGCTTGACGAACCATCTATGCTCAGGAAGGTTTTAGTCGATCGACGGTTGTTCACTTTCCATACACTTGCATGGTAGTGACGGGAGCCCACCAATAAGACGTCAGGTGGAAAAACGAAACCACAAAACGGTCCATACATTCGTGTTTGGATGCCTTCTGCTTTGCGGCCGAAAGCGCACAGAAGATCCCAACACCATAGAGCAGAGGATGAGGTGTTGTGAAGCACTCTACAGGTCTCCTGGCTTCCTAGGTTATGGGCAAGCGTTGTTGCTGAGATACCCTGCCTTCAAACCTTTGTAGACGCTCTCCGCAATTCGCAGTTGAGGTGACTGAGGTTTCGAGCATGTTTTCCTCATCACAATCATAGGACTCCATAGGCGTTCTCACCCCTCAGAGACGCTAAACAGTTGGCCGAGGTGTCTGACGCCCTCCTGATTTGGTGGCCGTATGACTCGAATCTGGCTCATAAATGCTTCGTAGAATACAGTGGATTAGGTTAAGAGGGAGTCACGAACATGGTATCGTAAATTGTTGATGATTCAATGATGTAAATCACAGAAAGCGGAGTAATGTACGGAGGTGGAAGCCTAGAAGGAGACAGAAAGCGTGGAATCCGTTGCGGGCATTTTGTCACAAATTTCGCTAGCTCGCCCCTCGAAAACTGACCGCCCATCCACCCACATCATCGTATCTCTCGGAAAATGTTGCTCCTTCCATTGTCTCCCTCCCTCTCTTCACATTCAGTCTTCTCATGATTCTCCTCTCCTCTCTTTACGCAAGGCCGCCATCTATCTATCCCCTCATCCGCCACCCTTCGAGCGGGAATTTCCTAAACCCCCCTTGTTAATTTCCGGGCAGGCCAACAACACTCCTTTCGGATCCTAACATCTCAGCGCCAAAGGTTCTTCCGTGTCAGCACTACTTTGCGATTCTGTGTCTCAACCACACCCCTCGCAGTGTGAGCAATCTAGTCCTCGGCACTCTCTCAGAATAGTGAAGGGTGGACGGTAAACAGCTGTCATCATATCGTACCCGCTCTGCCGTCTGAGAGTCAGGTTATCACATCGGACTTAGGCTTTGAAATCGGCCCTCCAAGCTGCCTTCGCCTTTCAGACAAGCGTCGCCTGCCTCCAGCGTGCGGAATCTCGTCCAACGAACACCTACTACCCAGTCATGGCTTGACACCCATCTGCTTTTGACGAGATCCTCTCAGTCCACCATCTGCCACGCATACCTAATAACTTCTACACAGCGACGCAAGGAGAAGCACCTTTTAATTAAGTACTGTTACTCCTTAGCTATCTGTCATCACGAATCCCTCGAGAACGAGCCAGCATCCACCAAAAGTTACCGGAAGACGCCTCACAATACCAATAATCGGATCTTCAGACCTGTTCAAATTTAGCGATCCTGTTCTCAGCGTAACGATTTCCTTTGCCAAACACAACCCGTCAATGCCAGCAACGATCATCTGCATCACAAAGCCGGGTTGTAGAAATTCACAATCATCAACACGCCCTTGAGCTTGCTGTCACACTCTCGAGCGTCTACCTGTCCAGCCCACTACGTTGGGTAGTGAGCGGTAGTCTGGCGCAACCGAAGGTGGCCGTCTTCCAAATATATGACTACGGACCAGCAATACTCACGCTGTAACGTTCGTAGACTACGAACCCGCCCTCTCCACCGCCACATCATGCCTTCGCTCTGTTCAAACACACTGCCTCGGCAAATGCCCCTAACCCCCCCTGAATACTACAATCTCGCTTCCGGCAGTGCCCGTGGTGACCGCCAGCTTCCTGCGCTGCACTTGACAACTCGAACTGTCTACACACCAAATCATGAGATCGGAAGCTCCAAATCACAAGACTTTCTGGAACAATACTCTCACCATAGTCAGGCACGATCTGCTTGGCCGTCAAGCATGGAAACAAGCCTTCATGCTCCGCTGAGCTATCAGGGTCCGTGTCAAGTCTTCTCGAACGCGTACGGTGTGGCAATTGCCCCTTTGATACCGCCTATGAGGGTACCAAGCCACACCACGGATGACCATCAGCAGCGTGCACCATCAAAGCGCGCTTCTACACAGGGCCAACCGAAAGAGGAGAAGGTAATGGGCGGCGTCGCGGCCCATCTGGATTACGAAATGGAAGCAATGGTCGATTTCGTGTCAGAGACCGCACAGGGAATGTATGAGATTTATGCCTCCGGAATTTGCCTTGCAGATATTGACATTTCCCGAAGTGTCCTTGATTCGAAAGGCCCCGTGCATTCGGATTTCCATAAATACGTCTCGCAAGTGCTCTCGTCCACACGGCTACCTAGCTCCACCATCCTTCTCGGCCTTCAATACCTTGCAGTCCGCATGACTTTGTTGTCAAATGAAGGCAATTACAAATATGGCAATGGACTAGTGCACCGTATGCTCACAATCGCTCTTCTGCTTGGTTCCAAATTTTTAGACGACAATACCTTCCAGAATCGGTCTTGGTCCGAGGTTAGCAGCATACCTATCGGCGACATTAACGTTCTCGAAGTCGAATGGCTCGCGGCAATTGAATGGACTATGCATGTCGATATAAACGATCCTAACGGGTTCCTTCGTTGGCACCAACACTGGCAACGATTTCAAGTGAGCAAAGCCAACAGGATCAGAATGGTATCATCAGTCCAATCGCTGAAGCATACTCATATCGATGATGTCAAGGTGGGGAGACAGCGCTCAATGCATCAGCGCTCTTCACCAACGACTCTCCATCGGGCTTCCTATATAGAACGCCCCATTAGTGATGGCCTCAAAGCCAGCTCACAGTCACAATGGAGCACAGCTCAGTATGACTGTTTTCCAAATTTGCGTAGTCACATGGATTACTCGCCTCCATCAGCTCCAGAAACGGGCCCGAATACGCCAGAGTGGTTTGGCCTTCAAAATCAAGTTGGTTATGGCCACGAGTCACAGCAGAATTATCCAGCTTTAAAGATGCCTGCTCCATTGCAGGTCGTTGGCACCAATGCTCTGCAATCAGATTTCCATACACCATATGCTCAGCAATTCAATCCGCATGGTCATGGCAACAACTGCGCATGTTCCTACTGTTCACCTCAACATGATCGTTTCTTCATGGCTTCTGGATACGGACTGCAGCCAGTTGTTGGCTAGCTTCTAAACCCACAATCACAACACTCTTACATACATGGTAATGTACTTATTGCATGCGGTTATACCCTGGAGTTTCATTCGGACGACATTAGAGTCCTTAAATCATAACTGCTTTCCAATCCGGTCTTTCACAATTTTAGCCAGCGACGGTATCAAGCGAAAGCGAGTGTTTCAGCCGATCTAGATCAGACGCTCTGGACGCACAGCCCAGCCTGCACCACGTTCGTTCATCAGTACCCATTTCTCAAGACTACCAAAAGGAGCATTTCGGCGTAATCGCATGAGGGATTTTCACGACATCACATTCTTGTTCATAATTCTCGGACTTCTCTCCACCGAATGACGAGTATTCTCCCACATTTCAGCAAGCAATTCGATAGACTTTTTTCCAGCATCGAGAGACCAAGAATTTCGACACAGGCATGCGGCGTTTCCGGGCGGGACATTGTTATCCTTTCATTTCTTTATCAACGAGGCGGACCGTCTGGGCCAGAACAGCCATCGCATCAGTAGTAGGTCATTATCGCTGAGAAGAGGAACTCTCATTATGACGATTCAAAAACTGGGAATAGGCTCATGCATCCTCTCATGGCACTCATCAGATCCCGGGTTCAGTTGGGCATTACACAAGATACCCATTTGTCTTCTTAGCACTCTTTGAGAAGCTACATTCGACAGGAGCTCAGGTTTTCTTTCCTCGGCTATCTAGCGTGTGGTGGCCGCAGAAATTGTATCTAGGTCCTTTGGATGGAAAAGTCCTTGTTATATCAGAGGAGGAAAAGGCGAAGGTGTACTCCGTAATAATCTCGTGAGAGCAACTTATACTAGCAGACAATCCTAGATTGAATGAGAAGAAAAGCATAGTCTCGCAAGCTTATAATGTCCAAGAGTCTTCAGTCGTCCTTCATTGGATATCATCGAATCGACACCCGTTCAGCAAGGGTCTCAAACCGCAAAAGCGGTAGAGCTCGACTATTCTGGACGTGTATAGATTCCCTAACTGCGACAGGTAATCTATATGCTCCGCGCTATCATTATGCTATGGACGTGCTGAGTTACTTCTACTACCGACAATAGCGGCGTTTTCGTAAGGGCCTCAGGCGTAGAAATTGACGGTGTCCTGTATTTGAGTCAGCCATCTGTCACGAACGGAGACAATGTTGAGTCTTCTCTGGCAAACTTACCTTTTTCTTCGCCTGCACCTCTGCAATGGCATCCACATAGTGCTCATGCCCGATCTTCACCATCCCTTTCCTCAACGCGATCATTCCCGCCTCCACACACACAGCCTTTAATTGAGCACCACCGAACTCATCCGTACTCCTTGCCAGCTCGGGCCAGTTGACGGCATCATCTACTGTCATTTTCCGGCTATGAATCTTCAAAATCTGTGCCCGAGCTTCTTCGTTGGGAAGAGGGAACTCGATCTTGCGGTCTAATCGTCCTGACCGCAGAAGAGCCGGGTCAAGAACATCGACACGGTTGGTAGCCGCTAGTACTTTTACGCGATCGTCCGAGGCGAAACCGTCTAGCTGATTGAGCAACTCCAACATAGTACGCTGAACTTCACGATCACCGCTCTTCTCGCTGTCGAAACGCTTGGTACCCACGGCATCGAGCTCGTCGATGAATATAATAGATGGTGCTTTTTCTTTTGCAAGCGCGAAGCAGTCACGAACAAGTTTGGCGCCATCACCGATGAACATTTGGACCAACTGGGGCCCGGCGAGCTTAAGGAAGGTGGCGTCGGTCTGGGCGGCACAGGCACGGGCGAGGAGGGTTTTGCCGGTCCCAGGAGGGCCATACATCAATGCTCCTGTACATCGAAAGGATGGGTCAGTACATTAGGCGTAAGGATGCTTTGGGAGGAGTAGGAAGCGTTACCCTTCGGAGCTTTGATGCCTATCTTCTTGAAACGCTCTGCTTCCTTCATAGGCCAAACGACAGCTTCCACAAGCTCCTCGATCTGCTTGTCCAGACCCCCAACATCAGTGTACTTCTCCGTAGGCTTTTCGTCCACCTCCATAGCCTTGACTCTGCTGTCATATTCTGCGGGCAGGGTGTCAAGCACGAGGTACGAGTCCTTATTGACGCCGATAAGATCTCCAGGCTTAAGAGCGGTGTGATCGACTAAGCCAATGAGTGGGAGGAAGATCGTTTGGCGAGTAGAAGTTTTGATGACTGCGGATTTGCCAACCCTAGTCGCATCAAGGTCGATATTGGCACCTTCTTCTGCGGCTTCCTTCTCGACATCCAGATCTAGAAGCTCGACCACGTTGCCGACCAGGTAAGGTAGTTGTCTTTGAACGGGTTTAGCATCATAGATCATGAAGAATGCAACACGCCAGTGAACCCACCTGTTGTTCTCAATCTTATCTAAATTGTCCTTTATTTTTTCTTTCATGGCGGCCTGCTCGTGTGTCAAGCGTTGGAACTCGCTCTTCATGATCCTCATATCATTTTCCAGTAGTCGCCGCCTTGTTATGATGTCTCTTGTACTTGATTGCAGGATCTCCGGGTCGAATATGTCCTCCTCTGCCTTTTCCTCACCATTGGCGTCCTTCATCTCAGCATCGCCATCATGGTCAGGTTTCTTTCCATCCTTGTCGCCCTTGTCCTCTTTACCCTCTCTCTCCATATCATCGAGATCTTCTAGCGTAGACATCGTGAAGTCTGATGATGTTGTCAGCTGCTTGTCGGTAGAGGTGCTAACCGGTTGATGCAATGAGCCTGATCGGTTTAATGAGTGTCGCGACCCAAGAAGCAGCGCAGCTGGCGGAGCTCCGCATGGGTTGGCGGGTGCCCATATCAATTGTTTCTCTTTTGGTAAGCCAACTCCGTATCGTACAGCTCTTTCAATACCGCGCTAGTGGGCTGCACTCGCTTTCGAGAACGGTCCCACGATACATACTCACAACCCTACATATTCACTTACAGGTAATGGTCCACGCACAGAGTGCTGCTCTGCAGCCTCTCTTCATTTGATTGTGTACGGAAAACCCCATCCCACATTCACAGTCACCATTCTCGCTGCCCAGGATGAGACATTGAGAATCTTACGTAGACCAAGATTACGAAAGGTCTGATGAAATTTACAGAACGGAGTAGCTGTATTTCGAACATGAACATATTGATAGATAAGAGTACTTTCTGATATTGACACCGTGGCCTAATGGCAAGGCGTTGCTTTCCGGTGGCAAAGATTGAGGGTTCGAGTCCCTCCGGTGTCGACTAAATTCGACATCCGTAAATTATATCACAATTACCTTTTTGGAAATCTCATGCCGTAAAGGTGTGCTTAATCCTTGGCAGACCTCAATACGCAGATGAGACTGGCTGCAAATCCGTGCATTTTGCTGCTCAGTATGTTGTACTGAGGAAACACCATCTTCCATACTCCGTGTATAGTTCTGGCTGAACCCATGTCGATTCAATTCGAAGGGTTCGTCGGCTCAGCGATATTACTGATCTTCCGGGTGTCCCGACAATGACTCGGTTTCTCAATGAGTCATACTTTTATTTCCTGCTCTGTACATCTCCCCAAGAACACTTCTCATTTTGACATAGCATCATTAAAGGTCTCACCAATCAAGACACTGTCTGTCACCTTTACGACACCGCATTCATGGCTGCCCCGACCATATCTTCTACCAGTGGTCCCATCTTCTTCTTTCGCGAGTTCGAAGAGCCCTACGGATTTTTATCGCAATGGTATGCCTCGACATTTACCGCCCCAACATCACCATTCGCTCCCAAGGATGCTCCTCACATGGCCTTTCTTACCATGGAGCAATACATGATGTACCAGAAAGCTATAGTCTTTAACGATCGAGACATTGCGGATAGAATCATGCTAGAACCTAGCCCACGCAAGCAAAAATCACTCGGCCGGAAAGTAAAGGGCTTTGATCACAAGAAATGGGACAAAAGAAAGGAACAGATAGTTGAGGAAGGGAATTGGTGGAAAATGACCCAGCCTAAAGAAGGCCTTATGAGAAAGAAGTTACTAAAGACTGGAAGTAGGGAATTGGTTGAGGTAGGCGTTGGTTTGACTATGGTAGTAGAAGCTAAGTATGTACAGGCTTCTCCTTTTGATAGAATCTGGGGTATCGGATACGATGCAGCGAACGCTGAGCAAAACAGAGGTCATTGGGGCGAGAACCTGCTAGGGAAGGCGTTGATGAGGGTTCGGGATCGATTGCAGGCAGAAGAGCAGATTTCAAAGGATGGTATGGAGGGAGAGGAAGTCAAAAGCGCATAAGAAATGGGATCTGAAAGCATTAATGGCTTATCGTCCATATTGTCTGGTGTCGGGTCTTTTGCGTTGAGTCTTTGTCTACTGGCATTGGCATCAGGCTAGGTTTACTGACAGTCACGGATGTCTCACATACTGTGGGCAGCTTTATCCATCGCTTTTCCATAGCCCTCCATCAAACTTTGGATCATCTCTATTGCGACTGCCCTCTAGTCTCGATATCTTCGCTATGCGACTCGTTATTGCTTGCTTGTACCAATGTCATATCAATCAATATCTTGGTATTGGTATTAGAAATTGGGAATAAGATCGGGGATCCTCGAAACCATGCAAATTCATCAACACCTACAGAGGTTAGCCAAACTCTGATCAACAACTTAGAAACAAGCTTACATCTTATACTCGAGCTTCCCTTCGGCGTTCCTGCTTGGATCGTCGGTTTGAAGCTTGTAGGAGATCGTGATGTCTAGATCCCGCTTCTTCTTCTCATTGGGCTTGCTCGTGAGATACCCGGTAACCTCTTCATTCTCTTCTACGGTCAGGACTTCGCGCAGATAAAAGACCGTCTGCTTCCAGTGCGTGTATTTACCGTGGGGCCCAGTTGAGAAGTGAATAGGTTTGTGGCATGCGGTGAAGTCGATGTCAAACCAAGCTATGAGAGCGTGGATGAAATCCTGAGGCCTCCTCACTTTCAAAGTGAAAGGTGCCTGGAAGGCTAGATCGGCGGCTGTCACGGTGTAAAGGTCGATACTGAAGACGCGCGCAGGGTCCGTGACGCAGGCCTTGACCTCGACGGTGTCCACAAGTGGCTCTGTCAATGCAGTGTCTTTCAGAGGAGAATAATTAAATCCGTATACATTGTCCCAGACTTTGCCTCTGTTAGCTGTGCTTCTTCAACGACGCTTCAGGCGCAACATACATCCGATTTTCTCGTCTTTGTACTCGCCATCCTCGATCCCAGCCATGAAGATTGTCGCTTTGTCTGGGAAAATCAGGCCACCGGTTGCGAGGTATTGGTCTCGGGCGTAAAGGACCGTATCCAGCATGCTCTCGTAAAGAAGAAAGTAGCCCATCCACTCGGACAAGATGATGTCAACTTTCGAGAAAGGCAGTTTAACTTCTTCCATCTTACCCTGCAGAAGCGTAATCTTGGATGTCATGCCGTTCACCTCAACGATCTCTTTCGCCTTTTCGATGATTGTGGACATGTCGACCCCGATGACGTGCTTTGCGCCAGCCTTGACAGCAAACCTAGAGGGTGCATGTAAGGAAGTGACAACAACCTAGAGGCGTGTAGCAAACACATACATGCTAAGGATCCCGGTTCCACATCCCACGTCCAACACAATCTTGTCTTTGAAGAGGTGCTTGTTCTGGTAGATGGCATTTTTGTAGGAATTTGTACGGACTTCATCTTTCTTCAACCGTCACATCGTATCAACACTGAGGGAGATGGAGAGAGGTCCTATGGTAATAACATACCAGCATCTCCTCATGTATGCCTAAATTGAAATTGAGTTGTCAGTGCACGCTCTCAATTTCTGGAGGAGCACCCCCAAAGTACCATGGTGATTGTAGCTATGCACGGTCAGCTTCATCTTACAATACATGGAATACTACTCACCTATTGAAGTAATGAACTTCTGCGTGATCCATGCTAGACAGCTTGTCGTCCGTACCGGTATCTTCAGACATAATGAGAGGCGCGATTACCGAAGCATACTCTTGCTGAGAGAGGTAATTGAAAGTTTTAGGGTTCGGCGAGCAGGTACAATAATCAGGCTGAAGAGAGGTGTTGGCTTTTGTGCTTCTTCGGCTGCCACAGGAATTCGAGCTTGATGCGGGAGCCGCCGTGGCTAGCGTCAGGGTCCCGGCGATGCCCTGAAGGATCAAAACCCTTGAAAAGACGTGCATCCCGAACATGTATAGCTGAGCTGCATATCGGAGCAGAATTCGACTCTTCAATTAGCTTTCATTTTTGCGCCATCCTCATTCTATAAGGTTGAGCCCCTGGTATCTAATTATCTACTACCTAGTGGCCGACCCCTAATGGGGGGCAATGGGACCGTAGGCGCCACCATACTCCAAGGATCGTTACTTTTGATTTGAAGACCGGACTCGTGCTTGTATGAGACTTTTAGGCCGTTGCTACTCTGGATAGGTAGCCTTTTGAATCGTTCTGCGCATGTAGTTGCTGGCCCTAAAGACCGGTCGCGACACCTGTTTTCTACTCAAATTCTAATGCCAAAAAGGCAAAAAGGCAAAAGTTTGGAGGAGCGGGTGATCGAAACCCGGGCCTAATCAATAACAACTTATTAGATGCAACCGATTATCTTCCACATTGGAGGTGGTTTTACCTTCCGCAAGTAATAATGCAAAGCGGACGCTCTACCACTGAGCCACACCCCCTTTCGTCTCAGGTGAGACTGGATGGCGAATGATCAAGGAGCAGTTATTGTAGTATAAATAGGCACGAATAAGTTTTGTGCGTGAAATGTGGACCTCGATTACGGGTAGATAAGATAAGGGCCTTGGCGTATGACACTACCTCGATTTTTATCTATCAAGAAAGTGCTACGATACCCTTTGTTGTTTTACTCGCCGTCCTCCATTCTTAGACTGTACCATCTCGTTCCCCGTATCCTCTTCATGCAGCCTCTTGTGCCCCGGGTTACTCTTCAACGTATAGGATTTCTGACTGAACTGAGTCTTGAGTATGGACACAGTCCTTCTCTTCCCCCCCCTTCTCTTGACATTGGCCACACGGTTGTTTGTAATCATACTTCCGACGCTTCTCAACGCAAGGTACACATTGGTAACCACAGTCCTTACTAATCCCATTCTTTTGGCATCTGCCGCACGGTTGTGCAAAATCACAAGGACGATGGCTTTCGGCGCAGGGTCTACATCTCTGAACTAAGTTTCCGGTTTGCTGTTGTGAGGCTTGTCGCTGTTGCCATTGACGTATAGGGTCGTCCTTGTTCTGAAGAATCTCCTCTTCTTTGCTAAGCCTTTCTATCAGCAGAGCAAAAAAGCTAGACTACAGAGGTAATCTAAGTGTTTACCATATTTACGACCTACCTTTGACCGGCCTTACTTAAGGTATGCCCTTTACTCCTAACGTTCCGAATCGGCTTCTTGGATGTAGGGGGCTTCTGGTTCAAGGCTAGGACATCTTGCACGGAGCCTGTAGTCCAATTGCACGGGGCCATCCAATCTATAATTCCAGCCTTAATCGAGGGTTAGGTGGCCCCTAGCTGATAGCAGGACTTGATATGTCGATAGATTTGGGGGTGTAAATGGAGAATGATGTCTAAGGACATGAGATTACAGTAATATATGACCGTGAGGGAGCTTACTTTGTGTCTATCAAGCGGTGTTAGAAGAAAGAAGAACAGATTAGATTCAACACGCGTTTTCTCCACTAGTTTAACAACATCAGTCGAGAAATCCCAAAAAAGAGCAGAGCTTCTCTTCGTGTTATAGTCATATGCGATCCTAACACGCTCTGTAGGCAGCAAAAGACCTCTATTTCGGATCACCTCTTAGGAGAGCTGGCTATTCAGAACCCTTTGCCAATAGCCTTGGTGTAGTTGTCCATCGGCCCCTTCTTGACACACTTCTCAGCGCCCCCTTCCTTCACCTTATCATTAGGACTATGGTCATCTAGCTCTTGGCCATCGGGTCGTTTACCAATAGTCCCGAAGAAAGCTGGATTGGGTCTTGACTATGGGCCACTGGCAGAGATTGTTAGTTATAGCTGCGGCTTCCATGACCTCAAGGATATTTCAACATACAGCCGAGTGCATAGTCGATTTGTGAGACACGCTTGTCGCACTCTGCCCGCTGGACTGGGGTGACCGCTTGCCTATCCGTCCCTGCAGTCTCTATGTATTCCACCCATTGCTTGTGTCGCTGACTCATGAGTTCTTGCTCAGACGTTAGAACGTTCTTATCGCTACGTGGCGGGGGTAACATCGTCAACTTGTCCAGCACGTAATCCAATGCTGTTAAGGCATCCGTCGCGTCGGCATCACGTCCTGTGAGTAATCTATATCTTGAATCAGATTTGTAACACAAACATCAAAGATAAAGAATTATACCCGTCTATGTTCGCGAATCGAAATTTCGGTACCGACGTTTGGGCAAGATGCAATAAATTTGCAGAATTCATCAAGTAGCCCCTGATCGTTGGGAAATCTTAATTCATTACTCCGTAGGAGCACCATGAATTCTTCGACTGTACGTTGGAACCTAGCAAGATCCAAAGGTTCGTTCCGGTCGTACTGGCTGCCAAATCTCGCTGCGTCAAACTTCTCCTGAGCCATTATTCAGGCGGGGTTTTGTTAATGGTGAGGAAGCACGGAGCGGACGTGCTTCTTATCAATCGCATTACGAACTTCCACACTTTGACAGCTGTCCAGAAGCACCAAAGATGTCACCAGGCTAAAGAGTGGGTCAATGGTAGCATGCATTACCGAAGCAAGTGTAAGACCATTTCGAGCATATATGAGTAATGGAAGCCTGCAGAATTAATATTACCCATTCCTGTGATTATAGGCTCGTTCTAGTAAAGGATCTGCATCCACCATATCAAATCTGCATGCGTGTTGAAGCCACCAATGGCGAGTGTACTCGGACTGTCGGTGTACATGTAGGCTTCCGATGAAAAGGGTAGCTGCCCATGAGCCTTTATTAGCACGGAGTCTGGAGACTAGAGAAAGAGAAGATGCTGCATACATAACATCAACGACGGTCGACGTAGATTCAATTTACAGAGGGACAACCTCACTCGATTTTCTCGATACTAGCACCGCCTAAAGATCTAGGTCTACATGACGTAGATGAGCTATCTATTACCGAATGGATCTTTCAAGGCGTCGATACTGCAGGGTCATTCCAATGCCGGATAGATCTCACAGATAACCACTCTGGGCCATTCGGAGTCACTAATCACCTGTTATCAGAGAGATACCTCGTTGCGATAGGGTTGACGGAGCTTTGCTGTAAGATGCGTCGAGGAAAGGTAAAGTACCCATTGAACGTGTGTAAACGCTATACTGTAATTGACCTATGCCTCCTTAAGTGTTTTACTTTCCAATGGCGCCGAGAATACATGCTAGGAGTGAGATAGAGGAGACAGTCCGGGAGCAGAATGCGTGTCTATACCATCGACTCCCGAAGCTGGTCTACGTACCTTTCAACTGGTGTGGAGAGAATCAGGATATGTGGTATAATATGAGACATGCAGGTATGCTCACTATTACTCAGTCTTCATTGTAAATGCAATGGAGAGCCAGCGGCGACGAGCGAGTTTTTTATGGGTATATCGAGCTGGAATGGTCCTAACTGACGACGCTTCTGAAAGATCGCCTCCAATTATTGAATGCTCGAGCAGGCGGAATTTCACACGAGGAATGCGTTATGCCCGTGGAACTTATCTTCGAACCCTACGAAAAAGAAGGTGTTCAGATACAATGATATTCTCTTCCACTACTGACTGTTCATCAGGTCACCATCAGGCTCAACGCATATAACAGTAAAGATAGCAGGTGCAAGGCGACCCTCGCGATCGTACCCCAGGCATACCTGGGATGGTGCAACCAATTACAGGGGCCCTCCCCAGTGGTCAACTTCGTTGGACGGGGCTAGGCTGATGGCGCTGGAGCTTTTGTGCCTGCGAAACACACTAGTCTGAAGGAATATCAAGTTCAGAATGCAGACGACCTTGTTCAACGCCTTTACGAAATGTACTTCGAAGGAGAACCACGGCCTTTATGTAGATTCGGGGATATCATTAGTGAAGTCATTAGGTATCGCAGCCAGTTGCCTGAAGTCGGAAGGAGGTAGTAGATGGTTTTGCACGTCGCCCCGGACTCCTTCGCGGTTCTTGCATTTACTTGAGTGGAGCAGCGACAGCTGTTTTCTAAGCTGCTTATCATCAGCAAACATACCCTTGGCGAGCACGTGGGCGAGGTAGACCGTCGGACTCAGGATGAGGCCTCATCAAGCTTGCTCCCCATAGTTTTAGTGATACTATCAAGCCCAGCTTAATGTACTTCTTGTAGGAAATGATAGTACTTAGCCGCTTGAACCGTACTCCCAGGATAACCCAGGGTGACCTGCGGCTCCCCACGCTGGGGGGCCGTTACAGTGTCGATAAGATCATCGCCGTCCACACAATATGGGTCGAGCATCCCTTTCTTGAGTACGCCGCGATGGGATCGGCCAAGACTGGATTTCAGGTGTTCCGATGCGATTACGGAACGTCCGTGCGGCAACCTCAGGCAGGTTTCGGGATACAGATCGAGAACAACGATTGATCCTGGACGACTCGCGATATCAACAAGACCAGCAATAAGATTTCTATTACCGCGTGGCTGCCAATCACTCGTCCAATTGGATCCTATAAAGGAGAGGGGCACCACTGGAGTATTCTTTGGAAGGTTCCATACTCGACCTGCGGGCTCGCCGTCGCGATCGTACCGAATCTTATCTGCCTCCGACCAGAGGTAACGTACGATAGCGAAATGGCATATTGGATTCTTCATTCCAAAGTCAAGAACCAGACCTTGTCCACTACGAATACATTAATCGCTATGCAATAGACCTATCGGCTTGAAGTCTTACCTAGCCCGACATAATTCGATGAGTACTTCCGACATCCATACAGCGTAAGTCTTTCCACGTAGCTCCTCGTGCTTGGCAGACCCGAAGCCTCATCGAAAGCCTTTCGTTGACCAGTGAAGCTGAGAGGATAGGTCAAAGCTTTCCTCGCCAAGATCATGTTCAATCTGATTGGAGGGCTCGTCCAATGGGCAACGCGTAGATATTTCCTTTTGTGCTCTCATAGAGTTGGTCTTCGCGTACATCGTATCTAGAATCTTTTCGACACTGCGCACCAACTGAACAGATCGCCTAAGCTCAACACGGTATTTTTGAAAATTCTACATCTTCAAGAGAGGGGCCGAGGCATTGAACCATCGGGATCTTATCTCTTGGGAGCATGTATGCCATGTTCCTCGTGGGGTCCTCGGTAAGAAGACAATCCCACTGTGCCTTCCAGCTAAATATAAAATATCCACCAATACCGGTCCACTGTTCATGCTGCAGAACCTCCGATCCGCTCGTCTCATCTCGAAAGATTTGGAATTTTCCCGACTTGAGCTCCACAAAGACTTCTCTCTAGGTGTACATCTCTACTAATTTCAAGTCCCCAAAGAGAGGCCTCGCGCCAATGAGATCAACTTGAAACCGTGTCGAATGCTCGCGAAAGGCTTTATAGCATCGCCCAATCTGGTCTCGCTTTTAGATGCATGTTAGTAGTCGGTTCCAGGACGGATACATCAAACAGCTTGGGGGGAGGTAGACCGGTAAAATTAGCTCCGGTATATTCGTTAGCCCTGAACCAGAGGATTAAATCCCGCGTCAACTGTTCGGTGTAGCTTATACCACTTACCACACACAGGAACTTTGAATGAAATGGGCCCGCATGTTTTTGAGGGCGTTTCCTAGCTGTGCGACCGGAATCATGAACGGCGTATACTCTGGGGGAAACGCAGAGAGTGGATGTAAAGTCCATAGAGGTCGAAACAGGCGACAAGTGCACTCCTTCTGATTTCATAGCACGCGGCAAGTAATGCACCGGGACAAGGATGACAAAATCTGGCTCCTTGGGAGACCCTATGAACACCGCCTGACAAGTTGGCCATTGGGCTGGTGACATCTGGACGTGGAACTGTACATTCTTCCTACTACCTTGTCTCGCCGTGCAACACTTGACGTCCAAGGGGGCAAGGACTTTCTCTTCCCGGTGATTTCGGAGTTGTTCGAACAGTATGTTGGCCGCACCTTCTCCATTGTGTGACGTCCCCGGTCTCACATCAATTGCGCAGTCATTCACACCACATTCGCATGCTCCCACAAAGAAGTCAGTCTGGTCAGCTGCAGATTGACGTATTCGGGCTTCATAGAGAGAGGCCACCATGTGTTGGAGAACATACGGATACACTCGGAGACTTGTTCTAAGTTGGGCAGCCATGGCAACAGCAGAAGGCAAAGAAGGCATTTGGCCCGATTGTGTCTTGGAGGAGTGAACAGGCGGCCCACCGCTCGTGTTGTTTGCTAAGTTGGCTCACAAGTCTGCGAGCATCGTAATGACAGGCAGTGTCTCTCCTGAGTACTTTGTATCCAGATAGATACCAGTGATTGCAGGTAGTAAGGGTGACAAGTTCGCCATCTCTAGTGACGATCTCGCCCTGCAATCTCGGTCTTATGGCGCAGAGCTACAGTACTGTGTCAAGCGCCCTCGCGGGTGAAACAAGAATCCGACCATTTCTTATTGGGTAATACTACCGTTACAGCCCTTTTGCCTACAAATACCTCCCCCCTAATGGGGTTTAGCGGGGTGCACGCCGGGTAACCTATCGGCGGGGTAGTCATCCGGGCCTAACCTGAACGTTGTTCCCCGGAAGCAGCCCCCCCGGCGCAACCCCAACGCTGGTTCCCCGGACGCAGCTACTAAGGCTAACCCCAACGTTATGCCCGGGAAGTAGCCCCCCAGATGCAGCCCCAATACTATTACCCGGAAGTAGCCCCCCGGGCTTAGCCCTAACGCTGTTCCCTTACCGCGTTCCTCGCCTCCACCGCGCTAAACCCCATTAGGGGGAATGTAATCGTAGGTAAAAGGGGGATATATTTGTAGGCAAAAGGGCTGTAACGGTAATATTACCCATCTTTATTATCTAATTAATTACTAGTCTTTATAGTCTCCTATCTTAATCTGTGGTCTATAATTAGCTACGTAATACACATTCTCAATAGTGTTTCATTTTATGAGGGCACGTGGTTGATACCAAAAGTCTTGAGTCGGCGCTAACGGCAGGTGCACCAATCTTGGGAGGACAACTACCCCGGAAAGCGCACCCTAGCAGTACGGAGGCACCCGCAAGTACGGAAGACTTTAGGTCAGCTTGAAAGATGACTGCATCAAAGGAATTGACTTCATGAGACCTAAGGCTGGGTCACCAATTGTGAACTTCCAGGGAACGGTTCTACAACACAGGCGCTATTGCACTGGTTCACTGTTTATAGACTGTATTTGTGTATGGACATAACCCCTGAATAACCACTCAAGCTTCTAGCTGGCGATCTTCAGAAATTTGCAGTAATTTTAAACCTTCTAAGTATGCAACTGTACATATAACGGCCAAATAAAAATGATAACACAAAGAGCCTCCTCGAGCGTAAAACTCGCAGTATGCTTGTCTCTACTAATCATTATGCCTCGCTTGACTTATGCCTCGCTTGGAGACCGACTACCAGACTTTCGCCAGTGTGTTTCAGTGGGTTCTTGAACACAGATCTACCGATCCAATGACTTACAGCTGTAGACCTGCGTCGATGAAAATTGCAAAGACGGCAACTCGGTCATCCGTAAGATCATTTGGGAAGCATGATTGTGGGCAAGAGCTGACTGCCGTAGCAATTCATCTCCGCCTCCTTCTTTGGACGTGTCCCTCGAATTGCGACTATGTCTGTCAGCATATAGTCACCGACCGCCGCGTGTCTAGGGATCCGCCAATGCTACAACCTGTCCTTCAATATCATGGCAAATGGCCCTTCCCACGCTTCCTCGGCATGCAGGAACCATGCTCCGTGCTATTCTCACTCTTCAACCTCCTGGCACACAGGGACGGACTTTCAAAGGTTCGAGAGAAAATATCTTCCGACTATCCACTACGAAAATATTATGTTGCCTTCAGCTATGTTGGTATTGCAAGTTGGGTGTTCAGTATGGTATTCCACACACGGGATTTTGATGTTACGGAAAAGCTGGATTACTTCGCAGCTGGAGCAAGCGTACTCTACGGACTCTATTATACGCCGATCCGAATTTTCAGATTGGATCGGGAGAGACCACCTGTCAAAGCAACTCTGCTAAGATTGTGGACACTCACGTGCGTCTCGCTCTACGCCGCACATATCTCGTATCTAACCTTCTGGCACTGGGATTACGTCTACAACATGGCAGCCAACGTCGCGGCAGGAGCAGTACAGAATTTAATGTGGAGTGGATTTAGTTACAGAACATACCAGAAGCTGAAGAAGCCGTGGGCGGCGTGGCCGGGTATGATTGTCGCTTGGATAATCCTAGCCATGAGCTTGGAGTTGCTGGACTTTCCACCGCTTTGGGGCTTAGTGGACGCGCACAGTTTGTGGCATCTTGGAACAGTTGTGCCGACGATCTGGTGGTACAAGTAAGCCTCTCCTCATGGCAATCTGTCGAGCGTGTACCTCTGTTGACAATATACAGTTTCTTGGTCAAGGATGCACAGCAGGATATCGCAGGAGAAAGACTCAAAGCATAGTCTGTGCTTCATGTTCTGCCAGACAACTAAGGATCAGTCTGATTGGTCGTCCATCTTCAATGTTATGACAGCTGATTCGCTGATTCGCTGATTCGCTGAATGCAAGATAATCGAGATCATGGCGATTGAGATCCGAAGCGAGACACGCGCGTGACGCTAGCGTGGGGGATCACTTTGACTCCGACGTCCGTCTCTTTGATTTCCTCTTTTACTCAGGAACGCAATCCGCGTATCCAGCAACAATGGCCTCCCAACACCCAATCATGTTAGCCTCGGCCCAATTTTCGAAGCCTGCTCAGCTTACCTTTCAATATGGCACCGCGGGAGTGAGTATTGAGCAATTGTTTTTCTGGCTACCCTCCTGACTTGCTGTTGATCTAGTTCCGTATGAAAGCGTGGGTACCTGTCTTCTTGACAAAGACTCTTTAGAACCCACCAAGTGCAATCGTGGCCTGCGACGACGTAGCTGACCGCATCTGTTGCCCCAGCTCCCTGCTCGACTCGGTCGTTTTCCGTGTTGGATTGCTGGCAGCCTTGCGCTCAAGGAAGTTGAATGGCCAAGTCATCGGGTTGATGATTACAGCAAGTCATAATCCCCCAGATGACAATGGCATCAAATTGGTAGATCCGATGGTAGGAATATAGTATGCCAAAAGAATTCGTAAAGGCTGATAGTATTCCAGGGAGAGATGCTCGAGGTATGCAAATCAGGGTGACATGGTGTGGTCCATCAAGTGAAACTCTGATGAAGTTTTCAGGGGTCTTGGGAAACTCACGCTACAATGCTAGCAAATGCGTCGTCTGATCAGGCTCTTGTCGAAGCCTACGACAAACTCACAACCGACCTGAAGATTGATCTGGAGATAAAACCCCAGGTGATTTTTGCTCGCGACACTCGAGCTTCGGGACCACGTCTAGTTTCTGCTCTGCTTGCAGCACTCGAGGCCTCTGGAACTCAATACTTCGATTACAAGCTCCTCACCACGCCCCAACTCCACTACATAACTCGCTGTTTGAATACCAAAGGCACGCCATACGAGTATGGTGAACCGACAGAGCAGGGATACTATCAGAAAATGGCTGCGTCATTCAAGACTGCTATGGGAGCCCGGAGATTCAATGGACCCGTCACTGTAGATTGTGCGAATGGCGTAGGTGGGCCCAAGCTGGAAGAACTAATCAAATTTCTGCCGTCTCCGTCTGAAGGTGGCCTCGAAATCAAGGTTGTGAATGATGATGTCCTCAGACCCGAACGTTTGAATCAACAGGTAGGCTATCCTTTCTTCGCCTCCCGGTAGCGCAAGTTAAGCCGGATTCCCCTAGTGTGGAGCAGACTATGTCAAAACAAACCAGCGAGCACCACCATCGTCTCATTCGGCCCCACTGGCAAGGTGCTGTTCACTTGACGGAGATGCCGACAGAATCATGTACTACTTCGTTGACTCTGATAACGGCTTTCACCTTCTTGATGGCGACCGTATTGCTACTCTTGCAGCCCTCTTTATTGGTGACCTTGCCCGCAATGCAGGTCTAGGCGAAAAGCTCAAGGTCGGCGTCGTACAGACTGCATACGCTAATGGCGCCAGCACTTCATACATTTCACAGGATCTGAAGCTTCCCGTCGTTTGCACGCCTACCGGCGTCAAGTACCTCCACCATGCAGCAACAAAGTTCGACGTTGGTGTTTATTTCGAAGCCAATGGCCACGGTACAGTGGTGTTCTCCGATCTTGCGCTCAAACCGATCGGCAAATATGAGCCACAATCTCCAGCTCAAGCCTCTGCTCTGGACACCTTACGTGCGCTTACAAACCTCATCAACCAAACCGTTGGCGACGCCCTTAGTGATCTTCTACTAGTCGAGATCATCCTCGCATACAAAAATTGGAGTCCTAGAGAATGGGACCTTACCTACACTGATCTTCCTAACCGTCTCGGACGTGTCGAAGTCGCCGACCGTAACAAGTTCAAGACCACGGATGCGGAACGAAAGCTAGAAAGCCCTCCTGGCGTTCAGGCGCAGATTGATGCCCTGGTTGGGAAGTACAAGAATGGCAGAAGTTTCGTGAGAGCAAGTGGTACAGAAGATGCTGTGAGGGTCTATTCGGAGGCTGCCACGAGAGGGGAGGCGGATGAGCTGGCTGCGAAGGTGATCGACATTGTCAAGAGGGCCGGTGTCTAACTAATCTCTCCCCCTTCGGTTGGTTGCCACATTCGGTAACCACGCTTGACTTGTCTACGAGGCGATCCAAGCGCTCAAGGAGTTTGCATATGGCGTCCAAAAGCTTTCTAACATTTAAAAAAAAACCATTAGGAATTGAAGCTGTTTCGGTCTTCTACTCTCTGGAGTTCATTGCTGGTTACCCTTCCTCACGATCCATCTCATCCCTCCTTTTCTTTCCCAACCCACCTTTTCCCAGCTTTCTGCCCCTCAAGGTTGCTCCTTTCGTCCCTCGCTTCTCGTGCAAATCCTTCATCTCCTTGATAGCCACCCTCTGAGCCTCTCCTACCCTCTCTCCAAGCATACTGACTTCCTCCTTGTCCAGCTCATATTCCCCTAATTCCTTCCCCAGCGCAGCTTCGATCCTCTCTGATGTTACCCACCGTCAGTAATTGCCTCTCTTGAAAAAATTCGAGGTTTATAGGTTGAGTACTCCCAGGACATGTCTGGTGAGTTATATTTGGTACGCAATTGGAATGTATGAGCTGGAGAACACGTACGCCAGATCTCCACATCATACTGAGTCACCATGCTAATTGCATGTCCTGATTTGCCCGCTCGCGCTGTGCGACCAACGCGATGGATGTACGTTTTGCTATCCTCTGGCAAATCAAAGTTTACCACAACATCTACCGAAGGAATGTCCAGGCCGCGTGCCGCGACGTCTGTAGCCACGAGTGTGTCCCTACTTCTTGCTCGAAATTTGCCTAATGCGCCCAATCTAGCTGACTGGGAGAGCTGACCGTGAAGGGGAATAGCGCTAAAACCGAGTGAGCGTAAGAGAATAGCCAGCCGCTGAGTTTCATTGACGGTGCGTGTGAAGATCTACATGTGATTGTTCGTTAGGGATTCATCATGGTAATGCAAGAAGGGGTTGCATACAATTGCGGATTTTCCCACAAATGAATTCATAATGGACACCAGGTATACGTCTTTCGACTTATGAGGTAGAAAAGCGTACGCTTGTTGAAGGGAAGAAACGGTCTGGTATTTGCTCGTCGAGATTGAGATTCTTTGAGGATTTGATAGTGAAGCGCGCTGGAGCGCCTCTACTTTCGAGGAGATTGTTGCGGAGAAGAGAAAGGTTCTCCGTTCTCGTGGAAGCACTTTTAGAATCTTGTCAATAATTGCCCCAAAATCGAGGTCAAGGAGGCGGTCAGCTTCATCCTGAAAAGGTTCCGACGTCAGCATTACCAATTCACGATTGCACTCATACAGAGATATGGGCTCGAAGAACTACATACCATGACTAGATATCTTAAGGATCGTAGAGAAAACCCACGAGTATTTTCAAGATGGTCCAAAAGACGGCCAGGGGTTGCAACGACGATATGAGGCTTCTTGCCGAGAGCTATGGCCTGAGAGACCATGTCCAAACCTCCCACAAGAACAGCAACTCTCACAGAGATCAATGATCCAAGGGCTTCAAATACCTGGGAGATTTGATAGGCAAGTTCTCGTGTAGGCGCCATGATGAGCGCGAACAGTGATTGGGGCTTTTCCATGAGAGCTTGTAGAACTGGAAGAGCAAATGCTGCGGTCTTTCCACTGCCTGTCTCTGCCAGTCCGATCAGATCCCTTCCTTGTAGAGCCAATGGTATGGATTCGGTTTGAATAGGGGTTGGTAGTATGTACCCTAATGCAGTACAAGCCTCGCACAAAGACTCTATCACGCCTAGGTCTGTGAATGTTTTGGCGATCGGCTCTTGCGTTTGAGCTGCATGCGCTGGGTCAAGCCTTGTTGCAAGCTGCGGAGACATGGTCGATTTTCTTCCTACGGGCGCTGAGTTCGGAACAACTTCAGGCTCGTCAATATTGAGAAGTTTACTGTCTGCTTGCGTAGTCGAGCTCATGGCTTTCTTCAAAGGTCTCTCTGAGACGGCTTGGGCACTGCCGTGGACCTTTCTCTTCTTAGTTGGTGTCGAAAACATCTTATCAGATTGTAAATCTGCGGAAGCTGCTCGTTCACGGAAGTTCTATCAAGCTGCTGTAGGCGCTCTTGTGGGAGTCAAGCAAGCTTGAAATACTTACCATACCCTACTGCACAATCTCACGATTTCATCTGCAATCGATAAGAAAAGTTAAGCGAGCGCTAGTCTGATTGGCTGCGCAGAACATCCATTGATTTCCAACACCGTCTCGTACGTCTCTGCAGCGTTCGGTCGCATCAAATCCTCGCACTATAGCTCAACAATGACTCGAAGGCGTACGAAGAAGCGGACCCACGCCGGTGCTCGTAATGGCCCTTCCAATGGTGTTCCTACTCATTCTACCAGTAAAGGACCTAAAAGCATGGTCATACGCATTGGAGCTGGAGAAGTCGGGCCCAGTGTCAGCCAGCTTGTGAAAGACATCCGAGCCATGATGGAACCGAACACAGCCAGTCGATTGAAAGAGCGACGCTCAAATAAACTACGAGACTACACTGCAATGGCCGGTCCACTTGGCGTTTCCCATCTTCTACTCTTCTCCCGCTCCACTACAGGAAACACCAATTTGCGCCTCGCAATCACCCCTCGAGGACCTACCATGCATTTTCGAGTAGAGAATTATTCACTGAGCAAGGACATAATTAAAGCGCAGAAACAGCCCCATGGTGGGGGTAAAGAGTTCCTTACACCTCCACTTCTGGTCATGAACCACTTTATCTCTCCACCACCTAGCGAGGGAATTCAGCCAGCAGTGCCAAAGCACCTCGAGTCTCTAGCTACTGAAGTTTTCCAAGGTCTCGTCCCACCAATATCACCGCAATCCACTCCGCTCTCCTCCATCCGCCGTGTCCTTTTGCTAAATCGCGAAATTCCAAGATCCAAACCTTCGCCTACTAGTTCCTCATCGTCCACAATAGAAGGCGCTTTCACACTCAACCTACGGCATTTCGCCATAACAACCAAACGTACTGGCCTTTCACGCGGCATACGACGCCTCGATGCTGCGGAAAAATTGCTCAAGCGTCGGAGTAAGACAAAGCGCGGCGTCCCCAATCTGGGTAAACTCGAAGATGTGGCTGACTATCTGCTCGACCCCTCCGCAGCCGCAGCAGCGAATGGTGGCTTTACTTCCGGTAGCGAGAGTGAGATAGAGACAGATGCGGAGGTTGAGGTGTTGGAAACGAATACAAGAAAAGTGCTCAACAAGAAGCAGATGGCAGCTCTACGTAGCAAAAGTAACGACAGCAAGCAGCAGACTTTTGGCCAGTCTGGGATGGAGAAGCGAGCGGTGAAGCTTGTTGAGTTGGGCCCAAGAATGAGACTGAGACTGACCAAACTGGAGGAAGGAGTGTGTGAGGGCAAAGTTCTATGGCATGAATTCTTGGAAAAGAGCAAAGAGGAGGTGGAAGAAATGGAGCAGGTGTGGAAGGAAAGGAGAGAGGAGAAAGCACGGAGAAAGAAAATCCAGAGAGAAAACATTGAAAGGAAACGAAAGGAAAGAGGGGCAAGGTCGAAAGGTGCAGAAGGCGAAGACAATGAAAGAGACGAAGAGGAGGAAATGAACGAAGATGCATGGGATTCTGAGGGGTTGGAAGGAGATGGGAAATAAGAGGTCAACGAGGAGGAAGGCGGTGGGGTTACTGTTTGCTAAGGGAACAAAGATACCCAATCATCAATTGAATGGCAATCATATATGGCTGCTCATCTCAATCCCTCTCCAAGACGCATAATCAAAAAGTCATGCCAAAACGGTTGTATTGGCTGTTTGGCTGCAACCGAAATAATTTGGTTCAGACATGATCGTCAAGTTTGGGATGTGAATCAAGGCAGACCGCCACAATATCGGGCAGTCTAGCTTTGAGGCTCTTGGTGCATAGCATATGACCCTGATGGGTTAGTCCTCCACCCACAAGACCACAATGGCAAGATTGGACAATGGCAGTCAGCCACACAGGTCTAATTCAAGATGCCAAGCCCAGTCGATTGCTGCCTGTCGAGGCAATTCTCGGAAATTCGCGTGTCATGGTCGACATTCCACTCTCTCCACTGTTCTCCTGACGCAGTCCAAGCAAAGACTGTCGAGATTTGGACAAGTAGCCACTCTCGTCTTGGCGACTCTGCCTGTCGGAATTCAAAGCCAGCGAATCCTCGTCCAAACAAAACCATGGGGCATGCCAGAGAGCGAACATTCCTGCATACCACTCAAATCTAGGTCCAGAAACAGGTATATGTCAGCCAAGAGTTGGACTGACCGGCAGTATCCCCAGAGCATTTGCAAGTTTCCTGGATCTGGGCAGACGCTACGGGGGTCCGAAGTCGCATGCTCCAAGTTTCTGGCAGAGGGTGGCAACACTGAATCGGTGAACGGCAGCGGAGAGAGGCTAAAGCCCCTGTCTCGAGAATGCATTGATAAGGACACTGAGTGGAATGCAGTCACAGTGAGAGAAGGAAACCCCGTCGCAGCCTGGTAGGTGGTCTGTGGGCCTGCTCTTTAAGCCGATTGGGCTAATAAGTTTCTCGATTCCCATGTGCTTGGCTCTCTTGATGTTTCGCTCAGCATACTTGAAGAACCTCTGACTTGAAATGAGCATCGGCCTACGAATCAGAAAAGAGGTCTTCTTTAAAGGGAATATTACCGATCAAGCACTGCGGTAACCGACTCAGAAGCTCACTTGATAGAAGGTACTTTTTGAATGCCTTTGCTGATCTATCGACAGTCGGAAGATGTAACACACCGAGTTCGGTGAGATCGTTGAGCACCTGGCACCGTCTAGCGTGTAAGATTGCGAAAGAGGACAACAGGGCTTGTTGCCAGCAAGTGGCTTGCCTTGTTTTCCCAAAATCGCATTTAGCCCAGTATGTTGTCGCCCCAACGCCGTCATACTTGTCTGCTACGTTTGCAAGTTTCTTGAGTCGGTCGGCGTTCATAGGCTTAGCGGCGCCTTTTGGTGGATCAGCCCACACGTTGCCTCCCCGTCGTCGTCGTGTAGCTTGACGCACCGGAGTTTCTCCGGCCCAAGCTGACTTGGAAGAGTTCACTGCCTTCTGGCCCAAATTTACTTCTAGTCCACGCTCTCCTATCTATACAACCATGTAGCTTGATAGGATACTTTCGCGTATAAAGTCATAGCGCGTTTCGTCCCAAATTCTTCTCAAAATCCTCCTAGTCGTCAAGTTATACGAAGTTGGTATTAATGAGCCCTAGCGAACCCTAGAGGTGGACCCCGGAGGTAGAAATGGAAAGCTTCGGGGGAGTCAGCCTCATAGGGCTGGAGCAGAAGGAAGTTTGGGCAGTGAAC
>JAABUL010001853.1_pt1 | contig 37708 bp, 22 predicted proteins | sample 5559151 | NCBI WGS metagenome assembly JAABUL01 (sample SAMN10711876, study PRJNA513368) | rock metagenome | isolation source: Antarctica rocks | place: Antarctica: Victoria Land, Pudding Butte sud | reverse complement strand
CTGCAATTTGATAATCTCTAAACAACTACTTGAATTCAAGAATATTGTGTGCAGAACTGTTGTTTAAGAATACAATTTTTGACTAAATCTATAAATCAATATTTTAGTTTAAGCTTGTCTAGAAAGTAAGTTTGTCCAATTTATCTAAAACAATTTAAGAGAGAATAAGCAACAAAAACAATATAGATTGCTTTTTTGTTAAAAAACTCTATCAAGCATAATCGATCGAATTGAATTAAGAATATTGTAAATATTCGAGAAAAAACACAATTTTGCTATAGATTACACATCTACAGCGCTTGAAAACTTAAAGAACACTATATCGAAAAGTAGAAGAATCTGAAGCGCCGAAGCTTTCTAGAATTTTAATCAGAAACATTCTATAACTATTGTGTTTCTTGCTTAACAGATACAAATAATAAGAAGATTAATAATTGTCAAAGTATTGTTGTAAAAAGAGAAAAGAGAAGTTAGATAGATACAAAGATAGAAAATGCGATTTTGTTGAAATTGTAACGTAGTAGATTATTATTATCTACTAAATTCTCTGTCTTCTTTCAAACTTCTTTATTGTTTGCGCTGATTGTCGTGAAGTTATTTTGAGTGTAAAAATAATTTACTTTGTTAGTACAAGATTATAATTAAGAGAAGATTAGATTTATATACGTTTATAAAACTATTATATGTACAAGTCAATCAGAATTCTGTCTGCAAAATATAGTATCGAGAATATGTCGACAATATTCGAGAGCGTATCGAAAAAGTTTCCAAAATATAATAGTGCCAAGATAAGTCGCAAACCGTTTGATAGATCGCAAATTGTTTAACAGATAGAAAACAATTAAGTGCAGAAAATTAGTCTCTAGTCTTAGCGCAAAGAACTTAGTCCAATTCGTGTAAAAGCTATATTTCTTTATAACTGAAAATGGCACAACATATTATATCTTTCTTTTCTTTAAACAGAATAAGATAGAACTATCAGACAAGATAAAGCTTACACTTCTATCTAAAAATTTAAAACTTGATATACAATATTGCGCGCAGAAGAATGCACTCGATTCGGAGATTGCATATCTCTAAATTACACTATTAAGAGAATATATATATTTTGCTTAAAATCTTCTTCTGCTGTTCTAGTTATCTTCTTTTACGTTTAACTTGTTTAAATTGTTCTATACTTACTATAATTGTAATAACAAATAGAATATTATATTTGTCGGAGATCAATTTTGTCTAATTAGTTTTCAAAAATATTTAGATTAGCAAAAAGATTGAAACTATATACAATTTACTGAAAACAGATAAACAGATAATATATTCTGAATTTTTAGTTTTAAAAATTCTTGCTAATATCTTGCAATCTTTTGTAGATATCAGAAATGCTTTTGTATTAGTTCAGAGAATTATATTTCGACTTTAGCAACAAATTATAAACTTTTGTTTGCTTTTTTATAGATAAATTTTTTTTAGAGACTTTTAACTTAGATTGTTTTTTTTCGGAATCGAATATTACAATTAATATAGTTTCTTATATTGTGAAACACAAGTATACTGAGTCTTATAAATTTGTTGTTGCAATATTATATCTCGACTTGTTTGCAGAGAATTTTTAGAATTTCGAATTAGTTGTTGATTACAATCTGTTTGAATTAGCTAAGAAAAATATATATATTTACAAAATCTGAAAGATTAAAAAAAGAGCTCGAATCAATATATTCGATAATACTGCAGAAATAATACGCAACAAATAGAAATATAGATCGACAGAATATTATCGAAGAGCTGTCGAAAGAACTGATCTTGATATAGAATTTAAAAAAACAATTTTGTATTAAAATATTTAAGTAAGCTTATATTTATCTTTCAATATATCTGCTAATAACGTCTAGTATTTTAATTCTCGAATTGTTAATAATTTTACGCAAAATCTCTTATACTTTTGTCTAAGATATTGTAATCGATATAATACTACTTTTGCTCTCGATATTTTTAAGTAAAATTAGAACAATTAACTTCAATTTTTTCGAAACAATTATATAGACTTATTTAGACTATTGATAGTAACAGACTTTTTTGTCGAAATTTAAAAAAGATTGAATCAGCAGACAATTTTATTATTTTGGAACTTTCTTGTTAGCTATATTAGATATACTCGAATAAAATCTTTATATAATATTACTAGTGTCTGTTGGATTTCTCGACAACTACTTGATATAGTACTATCAAAATTAAGATTGACACGCGCTAACAATAGTTTAGAATCTTTTGTCGCAACTGTTGTGCAATTTCGATATATAATAAGTCGATTAGATTCGATTCTACTTGTAAATTACTATTCTATATATAATAAAGAAACAATGTTAACAAAAGATAGTAAGTATATCTATTGTTAACTTCTATTTATGCGGAAAAAAAAGAATAATATATTTGTGCTTCTTACTTAAAGTTCTATATATTATAGTTAGATTCTCGAAGTGCTAAGCAATTAAATAAAATCGAAGAAAAGCTTGAATCTATATTAAAAACTAATTGAAGATTTTTAATTCAAATAAATATCTAAAACGTTTGTATTAACTCTAGTTGTTTTGTTGTGTCGCAAGCAACTATTTCTATATATTGTAAACAATATTGTTTAGTCTATTTAAGATAGCTATTTAGCAAATTTTAATATTGTCTTAAATAGTTAAGATATTAGCAATAGACAAGCAATCTTTAAACAAATAATTTTGTTACTTCTGCGCATACTATGCACTCTTAATATTAGCAAAAAAATAGTTCGACTTCTTGCGAAGATTCTTAACAAAGAAGTATTACTATAGAAATTGCTAGATAAAATTGCAGATTAGTATTGCGCAAAAAAAGTTAATCGACACAATTACAACAAAGCTTTCGAGAAAGTCAAAGAAGATCTCTTAAAATGCGTAAAAACAATGTTAAAAAGAAATAGAAATACTGATATCGAATAAACAATAATATTGAGATTATCTCTGCAGCTGATCAGCGCGATCTAAATAACTGGAAATTTTCTTGTACAAGTAGATATTTGTGTTATTGACAAAGAGAACTATTTAATCAATCTAATTATAGAAGTTAATTATTCTTCGAACAATCAAGTAAGTAACGTTCTTTATAGCTAGATTGATATCTAATTATTAATTACTTTACAGTTGTTGTTCTTCTAATTCTTATTATCGCTGTCTTTCTTATTATTAGTCTCGTTATCTGTATAATTCTCGCTCTCAAACCCACTCTTATCGCTCTCCAAAAAAGTGTTATTCTTCAAATGCCGAAAGTTATCCCCGCCATCCTTCTCACTAGTATTATTCCCACTCTCGATATCGATATCTTTATTATCTAGTTTACCAAGTTCGATAATCTTCCTGTATTCTTCTTGTTTCAGCAGTTTCTCAATGTGGGAATGCACAATTGTTTTAAAGATATTTCGATAAATATTAGACTTTTCTATCTCTTCTGTCTTCTGTATTACTTTGGATTAGTCGATCTAATCGAAAGTTGATTTCTATACTTTTATCAGTTCTACCAAAGAAATAACGCGATACTGACTGGTAGAAGAATATCGAGACTCGAGTAAAGAAAAACTGGTCAGATAAAATTGCGTGCTTAGAATTTCTTTCTCTTCAGCAATCTTGCGTTTTTTTGTCTCTTCTTCTCGCAAAGAATTATCTTGTTTGCTGAACAAGATAGATTGCTTACTCTTCTTAATCGGCAGAAAGTAAGAAGTGCGCGACAGACTTGTTTTACAATTTTTGATCGATTGCTGCGATAATCTGAGCTTCGGAGATTGCAGAAACAACATACTAGATCTTTGCTTTAAGTCTGCAACGCTCGATTGTTCTATTTTGTTCAAAAGTAAGAGAAGATTCGAAAGAAAGTATAATATTTTTATCTTTAATTGATAAATTATTTTTTATTGTTGTTGTCCGACATATTCTCTTAAGTCTCTATATTTCTCCAGTTCTAACTCTCTTTCTCGTCTAGTTAGAAATAAATGCTTGAGAAGAAGCTAAAAGTAAATAGTAGCTTAGTAGAACAAGTATCTGTTACGTGTTACAATTATATTTCGGTCGCGTTTGATTTAGAAACTTGAGTCTATATTTTGAGAATCTAAATAATATATAAACAAAGATACGTGGACTCGGTCTTAGACTATGCACTGCTAAGTCTCTCTTATTTGGGATCGACCAGAAAGAGGTAGTAGTAAATCCAGTAGAATATCTATAGCTGAGAAGACATAGACATAAAATGGATACTAGAGTCTAAAAAAGATATTGACGCTTGAGTTAGAAGTAAATGCTCGAGTTAGAAGTGGATGCTCGAGTTAGAAGTAAATGCTCGAGTCAGAAGTAAATATTATGCAAGAACGAGAATTGAGAAATCTGCTAAAAGGCGACGATTATCGAGGAACGAATTGGTTCAGACGCTTGTATTCTCTGAAAGATCTATATTTAGAGTCAAAGTTGCAGAAATCTAATTTGAAAGTCGATATAGTACAATCTATCAACATGTCGCAATTGCATCTATTACGCCAAGATAATCTACTACGTCCAAATCTTAAACTCAACACAAGTAGAGAATCGAGATTCGCGACAGAATATAGAAAGACAAATTGTTCCCGAAGAAAATAACAGACTGCTCAGAATAAGAAGATTCAAAAAAAGAAGAAATTTCGAGTCCAAAATTAAACAAAGCGACGCAAACGTCTTAACAAACAGTTTGTTTTAAATTCGGAAGTCTCGAAAGCATTAGATATAAAAGAATGTATACTGGAGATATAGGAAATGTTGTTAACAAAACTTGCTGTCGAAGAGAATTGTCTGAAGAAACTAGCAGAGAACTTAGACCCGTCGATTGCAAACTTCGACAAACAAGTTTAAGAAATAGAAAAAGTAATACAATCTATACAGTATTAAGTATCTTAATTAGAATTCGAACTCGAAAAATAAAAATAAAAAGACCAGAATTTTAGATATAATAGTAATTGTTCCGAATAAATAGTTTAAATATTGACTTAAGACGTTGCGAGATCGCTTAACGTATTGTTGCATCTAGATAGCAATTACAGAGTTATTTCTTTAAATCTATACTATATATAGACTTGTCAACGCGTATACAATTGATTGGACAAATATGTGTTAATAGCAACAATATTAGTTGAAAATTGAATTACAACAAAGAACAAGAAGATATATAAACAAGATTTATAGAATTTGTTTCTTTCGTGTCTAATCTTTCGTAAAGATATTATTGTTGACAACTCTTTTTCTAGTATTATTCTTGAATAATCTAATATTATTGCTTAATTGAGAAGCAGATGCGACAAGCTACTAAGATATACAAATTTTTCCTGCTAGAAGTAGAAGAATAACGTGTGTGCTATTTGCTATAGCAGCTTCAAAGCATTCCGAGAGATACAATAACCAAAGAGTTATGTCGAATAGATATTGTTTCTCTCTCGTATGCTTTTCTGCTATAAGTTTTACCAAAGAGAAAAGAGATAGATCGAAAAAGTATTCTTCTATTGTAATTTAATTGTCTTTGTCGCGAAAGATAAATCTAAATTGTTCTTAAAGAAGTTTGTTCTTTTTCGTAGCTTCTATAGACACTGAAGCAATTGGTCGAAGAGAAGTTTTCTCAAATAAGATTCTTTCTTTGAGCGAGCCCTCTTCGGGCAAGATCTTGTCTGAATAAAAACTTGATAAAATTATAGAAGACGTTATCGAATTCTGTTCTCTCTTGTCGTTATACATTATTAGCTCTTCAACGTCGTCTATCGATTAAGATTCCTGATTTCTCTGAATACTGTATAAACGGGACAGACTTTCAAACAGATAGCTTGTGTCTCTTAGCTGCTTCGCATAATTTTGTTTTGTCTTCAAATTGCTGATCTTCTCCGACTTAAATTCTAGTTGCTTTGCTAAATCGATCAGTTTATACAATATAGATCTATCGAAATTCTTTGTTGTTTAAATCTTTCTCTTGCTAAGTTTAAGCTTCAACTTTGTAAAGTCTAACAACAACTTACAAAGATATTGTATAATATAGAGAAATACTTGTCGATAGTATAGAGTTACGCAATCTTAAGTTGTACTAAATCTAAAAGTAAAAATTGTTTTTACTTTCTAAATAATGTATTTGTTTCTTTTCTAATTTGTTTTGAAGAAGTTTTGTATTATTGTTGTATATAGAGTTTCTCTAGAAGATATTTTTATTAATCTCTTTATTTAATAGACGCAGACTTAAATGTACTTAAAGTCTTCGAAGAAAGTTCAAAAAGTAGAGATAAAATTCTCTTACGCATATAGTTTCGCTCAGATCTCTATGCAACAATTCAAGTTAAATACGCTAAATATCTTCTCTTTTTTCAGTTAACAATATAAAGTTATGCTATTAGATATCGACGTATTCGGTGCTTTAAGTTCTAGTATCTTTACTATAATATAGTTTATCTTCTATATATTGTATTTGTTGTGTCGAATCAAGTTGGTTCAGAATCTTCTAATATAATTAAGACAATAAAATATCTTTTACAACTTGATAATTTAGTAAACTTACAATATATAAGAAGAGCTGATCTATCTTATTATATTTCGAATCGATTATAGTTTTTGTTATATCGAATTGCATTTTGTTCGATTACAGATCTGGAAAAGACAACAGAGTATCGAAAGTTGCTGTATAATCTTTTTTCGAAGTAGTCTTCTTAACTTCTGTTGCTTGTTCTTTGTTAGATATACTTACTATCGAGTTGCTGCAAGCAGATTGAAATAATATTAACAAATTTTGCGATAAGTTTTATTGTCGATAGATTTCTTTTTGTTAAATATTTACTCGATTAAGTAGATTCTTAGATTGTTGCTTAAATCTGAAGATATAAGTAAGAGATATTCTGCTTAAACAAGAATCAGTCGATTATATTTGCCAGATACAGATCTACAATTTACTAAAACTAAAAAAAGATTATCTTTCTTCTCGCTTAAACTCGATATCGATTGTAAAGATATTCAAGTCGAAATCCCAAAAAAAGTTGTAGTTCAGATTGTTCGATCTCTACGTTGTCGAGTAAAACGATAGAAGAAATTCCAGCGAAGTAAATAACAACGTTCAATTGTTCTTGGTCGATTATAGTTGTTACGTAATGCCAGCTATCTTGCTGAAAGCAATCTTTATCTTCGAAAATTGATATCAAATTCTTTACGTTAAATCTATCAGATACATCGGATTTGCTTTTTGAGAAATCAAAATGCTCGAGTCTAATTTGTGCAAAGTCTATATATTTTGTCTGTTTCTCTCGCTTCAGACTTTCTTTCTAAGCTTGTATTCGAATACGTTGCATTACAAGAGCATTATTTAATAGCTAGTATTACTATCTTTGTTTACAGAAGAAAAGCTTTAGTATTGAGAGATTATCAGCGAGACTTTATAATTAGGCTTGAGAAGAATCGAATCAACCAGGAAATAGAATAGTTATTGTCTCTTAAGAGACGAGCATATTGTTATAACTGACAATTTAGACGCCAGAAGTAGATACTATTTTAATTACCAAATAAGTCTGTGTTACTCTATAAATAGAAAATTAAGTTTATCGATCTTCTATTGTATTTCAAATTATTCTCTATACTCTTCTCTACGTATCTTCTGTTTCTGTGTTTTACAATCTTCCTATTTATTCTTTGTTGCTTACTGACAACACTCTATTACGCAATATCTAGAATAACTTCTTATTTTGCCAAGCAATTTACACAAGTTAATTTGAAAGATTCTTAAGACTATTTACTTGTTTCGAATAATATATTATTTGTCAGTAGCAATACTATATTATCTAAAAACACTCAAGTTTTGTTAAACACTTATAATAATATTGCTGTCAAATCAAAAAAGAATAGAATATATCTCGATAAAGAAGACAATAGACGTATTGCTAGTTCTGCAAATTAAAAACGTTTAACTTCTAAGAGATTTGACGTTGAATAGAACGCTAAAAAGATAGAGTTGTTTTTGTCGAACAATCTTTATTCTTCTAGCTAATCTGTTTCTGCTGATATAACATCTAGAAAAGCTAGCGCTACTGAAAAGTTGAACAGAAAGACATCTTTTAAGATAAAGAAAGAATTCTCTTGACAATTGTATAACGAAGACTATAATCTTAGAATTAGTAGACTTGTTATTGTAACAAAGAAGAAACGTCCGGATTTCAAAGTAGCAAAAGATAGTTTAGCTTCGAAAGTAATAGCAATACAAAAGTTCTTAGACTCAGACAGAAATATTAGTCTCTCTATATTTCTTTAGATTTAAGAGAAGTATTTTGTCAAATGCACGAATGCTTACGAGTTCGGAGTCGAACTTTATATTGTTCTTAAATATATGTTAATCTCTCTAATTTAGATTGTTGCGATACTTGTTTACTCTAAAGAGACTTACGTTGCAGCAATAGTCGGTCAGGTAAAATTTAGTCTATTTTATTCAATTGTCGACATTAACGAGTTCAGATACTGAGCGATATCAAATTCCTCGAGTCTCAGAATCTAGTTTACAATAATATTATCTGCTTATCTGTTCTCTTAAACAATAATAATAAGATTAAAATTAGTATGTAGAAGCGCTGTACAATTATGTCGAAAGAATTCAAAAAGAGACATTCGAATATTTAGACTATCGAAGATGTTATAATGCAATTGTTGGAAAAGCGTAAAAGAAGCGAAGCGAGCAATCTACGTTGTTGATTTTTTACAACTGAAGAGTTTTTATCGAAGATTATATCTGCTTTTGCAGAAGAGCTTTTGCAAGTTAGTAAATTTGTCTCTCTTTAGATAACAATAATTCTAATTTTTGAAGTATGCTTTTCTTTATAATTGGAAGAAGAATAATCTCGACTTGTTAGTATTAATTACTTAAGTCTTATTGCGCAGATTTTATATAATAAAGTAGTAAGTTGTATTGTTTCTACTTTCAGAGTAGTTTATTGACTTTCTATGCAACTTCAAACTTTGTATTCTATCTACAATTTGTTTGGCTATATTACGTGCAGACATTACTTATAGGCCGAAGTCTTGCCAAAACATTGCGCAGAATAAGTTACTTCTAAATATAGTCTACAGTCTATCTTTCCGGAAGTTACAACAGCAATTGCAGATGCTATAGTACTTTAATCTGCACTTAATTCTGGATACTCTACAGTCAATTCTAGATGTTATAGAGTTGTTTCCCAATCTTGCTTCCTTCTTTTAGTCAAATTCGGATCCAGATTCTTTGTTATATCTAATGTCTTCTGTTGCTCTTTAGTATTTAGTTAATTCTTATTGTTTTATCTCTTTCTTATATCTTTTGCGTCAACTTTTCTTATACGTTCTTATTATCTTATTATTTTATTATAAAGATTACTCAAATCTATGCTATTGTCGCAGACGATATCTTTCTTCTTTTGCTATTTATAAAAGAGTTTCTATTTATTCAGCAAGTTTTTCAATTGCTTAATACTATTATATCTAGATATTTTATCTATTTATTAATTGTGCGATGTTATTGTCTCTTAGAATTGTAAAGTTTTGTCAACGTTCTACTTCAGCTTTTGTATATCTTACTTAACGTCTTCTGCGTTATCTTTTGCGTAACTTTCTTTAACAAAGTAAGAGACAGAACAGAAATACTTTCGATAATCAATATAATATTGTTTTTCTTTGATCTTTATCTGAGCTTCTTAGTCGATTTGTTGGATCTATTACTGTTTAACTATTAACAAATCTATTGTTTTGCGAGAATAATATTGTTTGTACTTGTTGCGCTATATATATTTGTCGCTATCTATTACAATTCTATATACTCTTTACGCGTGTTAGAGAATCTTTATTTGCTTATTGTAAGTTATATAATTACTTTTGTCGATACTTTACTTATAGACTGACAGAATATATCTATTCTTAGTTTCTTGTTAATACTTTTATTACACTTTATTTGCAAACTTTCGTACAAATTCTTTTTTTGCAATTATCAAGCGTTAACATTTCTGATTGAGTATGTGCTCTAACATTATCTGAGTGTTTAATTATTTGTCAATCAGATCTGTCTCTATATTTCGGCTGGAATCTTCGGCTTGATATTTGTAATTCAGCTCTTTGCTATTTTCTATCGGAACAGCATGTTTCGGGAATATTTTTCACGAGCAGTAATTACTAAGACTGGCGACGACTTCAGAATAAATCTTATTGTTTATAGCAAATTGAAGATTAATTTAGAACAGTATGTTAATTTATAGATATTATCGATTAGTTTTTGATTGTTTCTGCAAAATTATTCGTTTATAGTAGTGTCTTGCAAGAAAAGCAAGCAGACAAATCTAAAATTATTAGTGAATTCTTAGAAAGAACTTATCTTCAAACTTTAGCAACTAATTAGATACAAAGACAAATCTGATTGCAGCAATTTTTGTCTAACATTGTTTACTAATTTGTATAGAATCAGCGCTTCTCTAAGAGAATTTAAAAGAGTTCTTATAGTTGCTTCGAGATTTGGAATAGTTGTCTATCTATTATATCTACAACAACTAATTCGAGACTACAACAACTTTATTACTCGTATACAACGAGTTTGCTTAATCTAACAATTAGAAAATATTAATAAGTGCGCAGATTGTCAGTTAATAGATTAGTTGCTAATAATAGCAGAGAATAGAATATCGACACAAGAGATTTTAAATTAGATCTTAAAGAACAATATACTAAATAACAGTTATATATATAAAATGCAAGATTTATCTTAAAATTAATATTATTAATCTGTTTAGATCTTATGCATTTCTATCTACTATATTTTCGGAGATAGTAAGCATAACTTACTAAACAAAAATCAATATCGACAAGTTTCTGCTTATAAGAGAACAATAAATCTGAACAATATTTTGCGAGCAAAAGTATCAAGAGATTATAAATCGAATAACTTAGTTGCGATATTTACAACGTTAAAAAAGAAAGAAAAAAGTTGAAATAGAGATACGCTTGTAAGCGAAGTTTCAGAATCTAATAGAGCAAAGCTAACATTTGTAAAGATGCTAAGCAAGTTAAAGAAAAAAAAGAAGAGCAATGCAATACTTGTTATAGATAAGACTTTTTGTTCGATCGATTATAATAATTTACTGATATATATCGAAGTGTCGGAATTTCAGAAAATTCGAGATAATTTAGAAAGGCTTGTGCGAGACTATTTAGATAACAGATTGAGTTTGTTAAAAATAGAATATTAATCAAATAAATAATTATATTAGCATTATTGTTGTCTAGATAGAATCGAAGTATTCTATTTAGTTACAAATATTTTCGAATGCATAGATAGAGAATCGATATTAAACAACAAATCTAGTACAAAAGCAAAATCTAGAAAAAGAACGCGCAAAAGATAATATAAAAATAGCACGAGAAAATTCTTTAAGCAGAAGTACAAGTAAGTTACTCGAGAAATTCTTGCTTGTAAATCGGTGTTCTCGAAGTTCTAATAAAGAAGACAAGAAGATTCGAACGACTATTTCTACACTATGTAATGGCTTGACGAATTAGAAAATTTACGTAATTTCCGACCCATAACTATATCCTCAAGCCTATTGTTCTACTCCGCTCTGGAGTCCCACCCAATCGCTATCTCGTTCTCTGGTAGATTTCTTCGAATTTAAGGAGAACGGTCTGCTTAAGAAGACCATGACTGTCTACTTTGGGTGTACGTTACGGCTGATGGTGTAGACCACTTTGGGTGTACGTTACGGCTGGTGGTGTGAATTACGCCTCGAGGTGTAGACCACTTTGGGTGTGAACCACGCCTCGTATGGGGCAGAGGAGCCAAAAATGAAATTTGGGAGTCAAAAAGACCGGGGATCCAGAAGTGGGTGAGGGAGCCAGAAGTGGAGCGGGGGAGCCAGAAGTAACCCCAGGCTTCATAACAATCAAGGACACCAAAAATCCGCGATACGTTGTTGGCGGGATTAAACTTTGCGAAGCACACGCAGGTATAACGTCTTTCTTATTTACTTTCAGACGCGATACAGTCCAGTATTTAACTGCTTTTCTCGAAAATTGATATGCTACACAATACTGGAATGCATGTTGTTGGCAAAGAGTAGTATACGGAATTTGAAAGATCTAAGTCTATATCTAGCTGATTCGATAACTATTCTTGTTACTTGCGTAGCTAGATCTGTCAAAATTTTTTGGGGGTTGCTGATTGTCCGAGTCAGCAGACTTATATTGTTTTGATTTTTTTCTGTAGCTTGTTAAATTCTTATCTATCTGCTTTCTCTTCTTCTCGACGCTCTTTTGCGTAGAGTGTTCGAAATACTAAGAGATATTAGATCGAACGTCTACAAACAGAACAAAGCTAACGCGTCAATAATTATAGTTTTGTAAGTTGTATATCTGTTTGCCAGTACTAAATATATAAAATAAAGTATTACAATAACTTTGAGATTCTTTTCGGTTTAAGTTTCTTAAAAATTGGATATCTGCGTGCTTTACAATAGCTTATTCGACATATTTACAAATTCTATGCTCTTTGTCTTGAGAGAATAGTTGTCGAGAAATGTTCTTTGAAAATCTTTTCTTTTTGTCTAAATTGCTGATCGATATATTCAGAACAACTTTTCGAAGTCTTTTAAATTTTTCTTCGAAATACGTTTTAACAAGCAGCGTTATTTATCTCTTAAAGTCGATTAAGATAAGATCTAGAATATTTGATCTCTAATTGTTTTGTTCTTGAACAAAATAGTACTAATATTTAAGATTTCTATATATTCGGGAAATTGACAAGTGCGTGTCTAAAACAGCTAGATATTATATTAGCAATATAGTATAGTTTATATTATATAGAAACGCACTTGATCAAGAATATAATTTGTTCTTCAGCTTAACAGTTTTATAGTATTTTATTATTTTTGTCGATATAATAACAATACTATAACAGGACTTGTAGTCTTTGATCTGCAGTATATTGTTAGCTATAGCTTATTAATGTATTTCTTAAGAATCTAGATATACAATATGCATTGTCAATTCTCGCAAGAGCTAACTAAGTCTAGTTGTAAATTGATTATCTTTGTCGAATAGAACTTCTCTGATATTAATCAACCTCAATTGTTAGCAAAAAGAAATTCCTTAATTGAATTCTTTCTCTTTCCGTTAAATAGTAGTATAGTTAGTAGCATTATATTATCTGTACTTGGTTTTAGAGAAGAATTAATAGCTTTCTTTCTTGTTTATCAGAATACTTAACAGTTAATAATGTTATTAGATAAAGTCGAAAAGACTTTTCTTCTACGTCGCTTGTTATATATAAATTGACTTGTTAAGTGCGCAAAGTTTATTTGCAATCGCTGCAATCTTGAAAAAATATAGAAGCTTGTTGTCTATACTAAGAACAAATAGGACAAACTCTTGTGCAATAGCTGCTACAATAATATTCTGTTTATCTCAGAGAAGCAAGACAAACCACAAAAATAATTATGCTAGATTTTGGTTAAGAAAATCACGTATTGAAATAATTATATTGAGATATATTAGAGTTTAAATCTGCTTGCATTATTATTAATATTGTTTGTATATTTTTGCTTCTTATAATATAGCAATATCGATTGCTAGTATAGTCGAGACTTCTTGATCGAAATATATCGATCTTTCTTATTAGAGATCTGTCTTTTCAATTTATAGTCTACGATAGCTATACACGATTTACAGAAGCAATTTAGACTTCTATAATAGAGGGTGTTAAAAGAAGTGTTAAGATATTGCTAATCAATAAACTACTATATTGTCTGCAAAAAAGCGCTAATCTTCTGTCGAGATCTTCTTGTATTTGTTGTATATATACTGATCGACTAATCTAGATCTCGAACAATAAACTTTATAGATTTCCGATATTGTTAATACGACAAGTAGAAATTGCGTTTATCGAAATAATATTTTAAGATTCTGCTATACATTACAAAGAATAGACAAAAAGAATAGAATTGTTCGAGCAATTTTATTATAACTTTATCTGAAAGACAATATTGTATTGTTCCGAGATAGCAAATTCGATTTTCTAACAATAGACTCGAGATACAGTTTAGTTTAAAGTAGAAAGATACTATAAACAAGACATATATTGTCTTTTTGCACTTTTGAATTATCTGTAAATTTAGATAGACAAGTTAACGCAACTTGTTTATTCGACTAATATTGTTTATTGTCGACTGATTTCTCGATAAAACAATATTAAGACGCTTATAGTCTTTATAGTCTTCGCAATTTAAGCTGTTTATAATATCTCTGAAGTTGCTTTTGTTGTCGAAGAATAATATATAGACTTGCTACAGTCGAGAAATAAAGCTGTCGAATAGAATATAACAGAAAGAAGCAGCTCTCGACAACTTTGTTTTGGTGCTTGTTTCTATTTCTACAAATATTACGAGATCAGATTTAGAGAGTAAGAAATCGATATATAGACTTTTCTAAAGCGCAAGCTTGATTGGATTGTTGTATTTACTTATATCTCTATTCTGGATCGAATCAGTCGCACAGATATATATTGATAGATAGAGACTGTAGAGATCAGTTATAGACAACAGCAAAAACAGTTAAGAACGCTTATACTGGAGCTGCCGAAGTTATTCGATTTCTAGACAACTTAAGTCTATACAATTGTAAATTAAAGAAAACTTATGTTTGTCAAAGATACAGTTTGTCTTTTATATTAGTTGGACGAATAATTTTATAGTCTAACTTATTATTAACACAGAATTGAAAAGAAATGTTCTCTATTTATATTATATTTCTTTTTCTACTTGTCTGAGCTATTATAATTTGTTAACAAGATCGAAATATCTTTGTTAATAGTAGCTGTTATAATATCAACTTTTGTAACAAAGAGACTCTAAATATAATTAAATAAGCGATTCTGTAAGTCTAAAGTTTTCTGCAGATAAGATTTTAAGATTTTCGTATTGTAATATTTGTTACGGTACTACGATCTCAGAACACGTCGAAGACGACTTAGAAGACTTGTTCGATCGGAAGAGAGAGAAAATAGCTACTTAATCAGGATATTAAATATCTTTATATACTCCGAAACTAATAGCTGGCGCAGGAAAAGAATTAACACGATTAGATCTTCTGTTCTTATATCAATTAGATTCAAAAGTTAATGTTGAATCTTTAAATATATTAACGCTGATATTATATACAACATCGAACAGATTCTGAATTTTTCAAACTTTTTCTAGAATACTTTGCAGAATATTTATAAATTCTATTGCTATTACTCTAAGAGTTTCTCTACTATCTATATTTAAGAGTTGTAATTCGACAGTAAGCGATTTTAATTTTATTAGAAACTTTCTTATTTAACAAAGTATACAAGCGTCAATTCGATATTAAGAGTTAAAGATCGAGATTTTATTGTCAATATTTCGAACACAAATCTTGCATATAGCGTATTTACAAAAAAGAGTAATTTTAGATATTTGTCGAATACAACAAAAGTAGATTTTATTGCTCTTTATTTGTATTAAATTAATATCGAGAGAAGTTGTATTCTCTCGATATATCTGTAGAGTAGACTTCCCGAATACAATTATAGAGAAATAGAGTTAAATCAACTGACTGCGAATAAAGATATTCTAATACTAAACAAGATCGCGATTATCGTACATCTTAGTAAGAAACTAAAAACAAAAATGTCGATATTAAACGTTATAAAGTATTTCTGAATCGAAAACTGCGGATTTTAGTTAGATGTTAAGCATTTATGTTTGTTAAAATTAGAATTGTCTTACTATATATCTTTAAGAGATATGCGTTTAACATAATACTTAAAGCAACAAAAGTTATCAGTGCGTTCTATAAAATCTGGCGATTCTCTCCGAATTGCATAAATCTGAACAAGTAGTAATCGAAATCTAGCTTAACGTTGTTGTCTCTTTGACTTATTAATATAAAATCGAATAGTCGATTTATTAAGACTGCTGTATAAGTTACAGTTATACAAAAAAACCGAGTAATGTGCTTAGCAGAATATAGACAGCCGAGATTTTGTTGCGCTTAATATATCTTGTCTATCTCTCTCTAAAGAAGCTTCTTAAGTTGTCGAAAACATATTAGAAGAGACAGCTGCTCAGTAATTAGATAAAAAAATTTGATCGAAAAAAAGAATTCTTTCAGACTTCTATTGTGGAGACTCTGCTGAAGATTGTCTATTCTGAGAAGATTATAGATAGAACTGGAACTGGTTGCATCTTTATATCTAACAATAACAACTCTTGGTCGAATCTTGTCGAAATAAACAAACGCGCTGTCGATCGCAACTTATAATTTTAGCAATTGAACAATTTGTTCGAAGTCGACAAAGTTATCGACAAATACGCAGACAATATCGGCAAAAAAATAGAAGAGTCGAATATATAAGATATTGTAAACATATTGCACAGTTGTATTTTTAATCTATTAAATAAGAAATAACTCGATTTTACAGAATTGAGAATTCTCGACTATCAAGAATATCGCTTAACTTAAACTACTGTTTGCAAAAAAGATAGAATAATCGAAGTAAGTACTTGCGTTGTCGATTTGCAAGATTGTTACGTTGTCGCAACAGTATTTTTTGAAGTTGTTGTCAAAAAAAAGTTCTCGAAGAGCAAGATTCTTAACTTGTTGTTCTACAAACAATAGAGAAGAAGATTGTTAATTCGAGAGATTTTTCAACTTTTTTATTAACTGGCTTATGCGATTAGAATTGAGAAGTCTAAGATTGTTTATATTAACTATCTGCAACTACGTTAGTTGTTCGGAAGAAATTATACGCACAATCGACAAAGTTTTAATAGAAGTAAGTCGAATTCGATAAATAGAATAACAAAATGTCGATCGAAAGAAGAAGAAGATACTATATGCAATTTAATAGTACGAACAGTTATTTATAATTCGATGCTTTTAATAGATTTGCTTTTGACAACAGAAGAGCAACTTCTTTTGCTATTACTTCAAATATAAGAAATACTGTTTACAGCAAAAGATTTGCAGTTAAGAAGCTTGCGATAACAAGATTTTATACTAATAGAATTATCTAAGTACGCAGAGAAATAGCTCAGAGTAAAGTTAACTAAGAATCAAATATAAGAACGATATTCGCTGCTCTATTTCTTAACTACGCACTTGTTTTCGCAACTTACAAACTTCAGACAACAGCACTATTTGCTTATTCTCTTTTTTACTGCTCTTAGAAGTCGATAATATAGACGTGCTTTTAAACGCAATCTCGAAGTTGCGTAATAGCTCTTTCAGCAAACGTTATTTATGCTGAAGATTGTCTCTAATAATATAGAGCTTCTATTTTAAGCTTTTTGTCTTTGTCTCTAGTTCTTCGAGTATCTCTTTTATGTTATTCTCTTTAAGTTAAATTGTGTTAATACTTGCGTTGTTGTTAAGATTTGCTCTTCTCGAAATCTTAAGAGTATTTAGAAATTCAATAAAATTCCGAATATAAGCACGCTCTTGCTTCAGCAATCTCTTAGTTGCTTTGTAATAGCTAAACTTGTAATTCAGAAATTGTATACTAAAAGCGCGTTTTCTTTTCTTTAATTCTAATGTTTCTTGCTAAGTTGCAAATGCTCTTTGATAGTTGCTTATAATCTCTTTCAATTTTGCAATTTCTTTGCTTTGAGTATTGAAGAGTTTTATGCAAACTTTGTTAAACTAATTGATTTAATCAGCTTCGAAAAGATGTTAATACAATATAGTATTCTTATTTTCGAGCGTCTTCTTCTTTCAGCAAAGTTTCTTGTAGAAAGTTAGCTTAATCTTGCATATCTGACAGATAACTTAATTAGACTATTGCAAATGTCAATATTTGTTTATTTAAGACATAAGACTTCTTATACTGCTCTGGAAAATTAAAACAGTACGCTTCTATATTGTGTTATTATTATTATCAGAGCGAAGATTAAACAAGAATATAAGAATATAAGAATATAAGAATGTAATAACAAGAATATAAGAATTTGATAACGGAAATATAAGAACATAGTAATTACTTTAAATAATTCGAGCATCTACATTAATTAGAACAAGCAATTAAAGAAACTGTACTTTATATATTGTTCGAATTCTAAAACAAATTCTAAAACAATACTCTTAGATTAGTTTATTGCTAAGCTATTTAAATCTCAACAATATTTAGTGCTATTTTGAATAGATGCTCTTGTGCAATACTTCAGATATCTCGGAATTATATTTCTATCTAAATGTTTTATAAATAAAGAAACGCAAGAAACAAAAAATGCACTAAAGTTATTTACACGTTCGAACTGTTGTCAAAGTATACTTAAATTATGTTTGCGACAACACTTTTTATATTAAGAGAATAGAACTGTACAAATAGATCTCAATCTATATTCTTATTCTACACAGTCTTATTATCGCTCTTTGCTTTTTGCAACAAGAAATCTTGACATATATTATAGAGACTACTTGAGCAAAATAATTAACTACTCTAAGATTAATAAGCTTTAGCGCTCGATAGTTCTGCGTAATTTATGCAAGTTATTATCTTGTCTAAAGAATTCGCGACACAACTGTTGCTAATATATAGAACTTATATAGACTGAGTCAATTTGCAAAATAAAATGCTTCGAGTTTTAGCAATATAACTGATTTATATTCAATGCTCTATTAATAGAATCTTCTGCGTCAGAAGTAAATATACAATTGTATCGAGATTTAAAAGGAAATCGCGATATATAAATGTTAGTATATTATACTTGCAAGCATTTTCTGTTATAACTAGTTTTTTCGATAAACAGTATCTCGAAAATAGATAGAACAACTTTATTAATAGCAACTACGTAACTGGCTGTAAAGACTCGACATTGTTCTCGTCCTTGGATTATTTCGTTAGTTATGGCATCTTGGAACTTAATTCTCGACTAACAACTATCTTTCAGGATCTTTCGGGTGGAAATTCGCATGCAGATCGAGTATCTACTTTGGCGTGCATCGATCATGCCAATCTGCAAGGTTTGCTCGGAGGTCAAGATCTTAGCGATCGAGCAGGGGAGATAAGATCGGAATACAAAGAGATCAAGACATTGTATGGAGAGAATACTGTGATCTTAACATTGCTAATAATTGTATAGGATGGTTGAAAATTCAAGGTACCTTGATAAAGCAAATCAACGAAAAATATTAACGTTGGCGAAAGACAGATAGATTAATTGAGTCAACACGTCGAAGCGTTGCATTTCTATTTCGAAGCAATAAGATCGACACTGAAAGATTTGACAGAGCAAGTTAATCGGCAGTGGGTGGTGAAAACACCCATTACTCCTTTCCCAAAGAGAGAAGACGGTCCGAGCTAGGGAGTCAATTCAGGTAAAGCCAACAAGGGCGAGATGGCCAGCGGCGAGCGAAGGGGAGGTTAGAGAGTTTTGAAATTTACGTTCTTCAGGTATCTGAGACAGCCTGCACTGGTTCTTGTAATGCTTTTAGTCGTACTTTGCTGGAGCTTTCTTTAATATAAATTATAACGATTCTTAAGCGTTTGCGCTCCGGTCTTAATAGGACGGGGCGAAAAGCAGATCTCTGCCCAATAGAAGTTCTTATTTTATCTATCTTACTTAAAAGCTTACGAATGCACAGAACATCGCCTTGTTGGCGATGTTCGATAGCGAGTCAATGAGGCAATATCTGTTACCGAAGGAGATCAACTATATTAAGGAAACTTCGCAAGAGGGACGATGGCAAGTTCCGACATAGATGCGATATAAAGAAGGTTCTGTCGAGGATTGGTGCGGCGTTAATTCCCGTCTTCTGCAGCTGACAAATCGAGGTGGGATTCTTATTCTTAAGGGGCGAGCAAGCTTTGTGGAGCACTAGTAATGAAGTTAGATCGGCTCGAAAGGGACGTGCTTCGGCAGTTTCGGCAAGTTGGGCCGGGCTATTTCCTATAATTTTTATTATTTTGTCCTACATGGCCTGGGACTTCTTCCAGAGTACGAGGATCTTACTCTGTGCGAAGAGAAGATGAGAGGATTGTGGGCACAGTTGTCCCCTTTTACTAGTCTTAAGAATTGGTCAAGTCGATTACAAGTCTTGGAAGTTGAGAGGATGGATAATGCATCGGTATAAGTTATAATTTTGTCTCTTAATTTACTAAGTATTTAAGAACTAAAGAATATTCCGAGCGCATTACACTAAATACTGCTGTAGAATGAATATCTTGTTAACAAATTTTACAGATCAGATGCGCTTTCTTCAAAGGTTCTGCAACAACAATTATTCTTTACTTATAGTCCAGGATTGATCCAAAATCTTACGCAGTCAATATTTCCCCAATTGTTGCAAGAGGTAGAGATGCCCGCGAAATAACTGTCGATGAAATCGTCGCATAGGTCTTCGTTACTGGAATTCTTGGTGGAGATGTCGAGCTGCTCTTGGTCTTCGAGGCCTCTGTAGAGTAGTTCAAAGCTGTACGCCATGCCATCCTCCGTGAGACGCTACGTTTTCCCGGGCGATTGAGTGAGATTGTCTATTGTTCCTATATACTCGTTGCAGTCTCTTTCGCTATAAACGGAAGCTCCGATCTTTGAAGACTTGTTCTGCCATACTTAGTCTTATTCTTCAAAGGGCCGGCAGGTCTATATCTGTTGTTTTCTCGATTGCTCGTTAATCTCGTCTTTGATTTGGGTTTCCGAACCTTTAGCTTTATTAGCAAAAGGATTATTGCTTTTCGGACTGCTTTTGCCATCCGCATTGTGTGAGGAATTTGTTATACTGGGAGCTGCCAGAGCTGTGAACATTCGAGCAACGAGGATGGTACTATAGAGCAATGCTTTTGAGGAGCGCATTTTCAGATTTTCAGGGAAGTAAATGTTGAATTTCGTTCAGAAGTGGAGCGAACCCGTTGTCTTAATATAACTACGGTCTAGACGACCCCTGGCTTCCACAGATCCACAATTGGCTCCCCAAAGGCGGTAGGTGGTTTTTGGATGCTCAATAAGGGAGTCAAAATAGGACTCCTCTTTAGCGAGTCTCCAATTCTTGCAACTTCACGCGGAATAGTCTTTTGCACTGCAAGATCGGTTGTCGGCCAAAAGTTTCGAGGGCGGTGCAATAACACTATGACTGTGATTCTCGTATAACGTGCTTATGCTTTGTAAAGGAAAATAGGAATCCGACTTTCAAGTATTTTCGATGTATGAATGTATTGAATTGAAGCTCTATCTAAGCCAGATGGCGACTATATATTGCCGTCGGTCATAAAACCGAGATGTCCCTCGCTGTGACACGGTTCGTAATAGAGGCGTATATTGCTCGAATCAATAAGAGCAGCTACAATACTCTGCATAAAAATACTTGATTTGTCTAGTGAACCTTTCTGTGGACATGGGATCGGGGCGAGTGATGGTGGTGACCAAGTTTATGTGCCAGGGGAAGTGTCGACGGTGGGGAGCCATGCGTTTTTTCTGTCCGTGATTTATTATTCCTGGTCTGTATATCTATCGGATTTCCTCCTTCAACTAGTTGTCTTGAAGGTGCTTGGCAAGACGTCCCGATGCAACAAGAAATTAGGTTGCTCTTGAGGTTGCTTACGTTGGCCTTGTTATTATTAGGATAAGTATAGGCAGCCCCTGCGCAAGCTTTGAAAAAGGGCGGAGCGGGTTCGTCCGCGATGTTCTGAGCGAGGTTGAGGCAAACAGGACCGTCGACTTGACTGTTACATGTAATGTCTGGCTGTTTGAATAGATCGATGTTGCAACCAGAAACCGCTGTGCCCTCAGAAGAGCATGTGATGGGCACAGAGTAGTTATCGACATAGCTGACGTCAATATCAGATAAACCTGTAAGGCTGTCTTCGATCTTACTGCTCCGATAGTCGGTGTTGGGTTCAACGTATATCCTTCCTGCCCATCCAGTTGGGAAAGCGTATTGGGTAGGCGAGTTGTCGGGGAGGACGGTCGCTGACGGATTCCCCACTGGGGCGGGGCCGCCAGCATTGGAAAGAAAGGACAGAGATAATTGACTTCCATACACATTCGTGATCGAAATCGTTATGTAATTGGCTGAGCCATCGGTGCCTGTGGTGCTTCCAGGGTTTGGAGCACTCGTGACTGGAACGGAACTTGAAGCTGGGGTCGAATGTCCGTCCCCGAGAGTTACAGTTACAGTTGCAGCCGGCGGGCAGTTGAACGGACTTGCAGCTACCAGAGCCGCAAGGGCCAAAACAGCAATCTGACATGATTTCTTTATCTTGTGGTTGAAGGGTCAAGAGAATCGTCTGTGTCAAAGTATTCCGGGGCCGTCGTTGCCTTTTGTGGTGCTTCAACCAGTGCGTCAGTCTTTGGATGCTTGTGGAAGCATCCATAAACGGACCCCTTGTAAATTCCTTCACACGGCCAAGCAGCAGTTCCTCACGCCTTCCATTTCATGTCCTGTTGTTGCAGCTCTTTAGCATTTACGCTACCCTGTAGGGAAGAGTTTGCGGTTGAATCGACCTCCCGCCGAGAGAAATTGAGATCAAAGAAGGGCGGGGAGGGGAATCCGCGAAATCGTGGTCCGTAGGGGAAATTGGATCGTGGAGTTATTTTCCGCACCTGATGGCCGTTCGAGGGACGCTGACAGAGACGTTTTCTTGCATTGGTTTCAACGCCATCAATCCTAGATGAAAAAGCGTAGCCGGAAGCTGTCATCCCAAAATAATCCTTGGTAGAAACATTGATACCTGCTTCTAAAAGCAATTGGAACACGTCTTCATGCTTTCCAATCGCAGCGTAATGTAGCGCGGTCCTTTTGTGGTAGGTCATAGCCGAAATGTCAACGCCAGCGTTGAAGAGGAGTTTGACGATGTTTCTGTGCCCTTTCTGGGCTGCAAAATGTAGCGGTTTCTTGAATCTTTCCCCATATCTCCCGACGTTGTAGCTGCTTCCGATATTAGATTCTTCAGCTCTCCCTTGGCTTTGCTGTCGGACTCTGTTGTTTTCATCGATGTCCAGCTCGAGTTGTCGACGGGCCTCAGCTTCAGGCCCAGAAGCAGAAGAAGCGGAAGGGTCTGCACCGGCTTGTAGAAGCTGTTCCACAGCCTCTTCTTTCCCTGCCTGGACGGCGCATAGCAATGGTGTTTCGCCCTTGTCGTTCCGAACGTCGATATCATGAGGGGGTCGGAGCAGTAGAGCCAGAAGATGCAGATTTCCTTTGGTAGCTAGGTGATGTAGCACCGTGTCTCCGTCCTCATTTTGGATTGATATATCCGCTCCTCTTTCCAGTAACGATTTGAACGTGGTCTCGCAGTTGTGCAACGCTGCTCACAACAGGACAGTTTCTCCAGTTGTACGGGTATATGTGAGGGCCATGTCGTAGAACTTGGCTGATAAGACAGTGCTAAAGCGACGAGCCGTTCGTAGAAGCGAGCCTATGTCCTTCGGCCCAAGGGCATCAGTAATATGAAAGATAATTTCGTTTGAGAGGCTGCCGAAAGCCATGATGAGAAGTATCAGATGCACAATCCGTACGGGCTCTGTAGAAAAGTTCGCGACTGTAAACATTTGCTTCAGGAGCATATGCAAGGACACCCTTCAAAAGGCCGTGGAGACGCAGAGTAAGACTTGGCAAAGGCTGAGGCGGCTCAGTCGGGCGAATGTGCTGGGCCATGCAAATCCATCATGATAAGTATAGATTGGGCTTGGCGTTGCTGAAACTTGGGCGCCACCTTGTGGGGCTTTGCCGGCCGGGGCTGCGCCAACTCATTGCGGCGCAAAATCGTCCCGCCCACGACGCACAACGTTCCTCTCCCCAGGAACGAGGTGGATGGCAAAAGAGCATTACACCTGTCTTTCTGAGGACGACATCTAGATCGCTGATCGCGGAGCTCTGGCGACGCAACGATGGAATCATGCTTCTTTTTGATTGGGGATGAATCCTCAATGACGTTCTGGAATCTGTATAATTACCAAGAAATACTCATCTTTTGGACTGTTCTTCCGTCTTTCAGAAATACTTGAGCGTTCCTTCCGGATGCGCCAACCCTGTGGTTCCGGCCTATGACAGGCAGATGACTGAACATCACCACAAGGTAGGGGCAAGCTCTTTGCTCTGAAAGCAGGGCTTACAGGCCTTTAATTGCTTTGGATGAGCGTTGATCCGAAGGTTACGATCTTTTTTTTATAACTCAAGGACTTCGGCTTCTAGCAAAGAAATAACTCGTTGGCGAAAGCGTTTCACTGCTAACGGATCATTTCGCACCTAAGGATTAAACACTTGGAACAGGCCACACAAGTCCACCGTGGTCATCGTTGTCGGAGACCGCACAGTCTGGTGGCTGATTCCGGATGGAGCCTAAGTTGGAACCCTTAGTTGACAATGTGGTAAAATTCTAACCCTGAGGACGGAGAATGTATCAAAACTGGAGCCGAAGGGAGTCAATAGTGGATGCAAAGGAAGCTTGGGCTTGAGGGAGCAACAACTGGAGCTCAATATGAAAGCCTCAAAGTTGGGTTCCCTTTACAGAACGCTACACGAACAAGATCTGGAAAGAAAACACTCAGAGTGCTGGTCTCCCGGCATTTCTCTCCCAACTCGCTTTTTATTATTTGGCGGTATCCACGACAATGACATTCTTACTCGGTAGTGCTGGCACTGCGCTCTACGCTTTACCATAAGCAGCAAGACACGCTCAAGGGCTCTCGCTCCGAAACTTTCTGGCATTACTTGTAACATCGGCGGCTATATTTGCTATCGAAGTCTGTGTATTTGTTTTTCTCAAGGATTGACTCAAACAAATCTAGTGAGTTTCTGTTATCTTACAAGCGCAAAGATACTGAGTCAGTGTGTTAGTCAATCTCGAACATATCTTGTGTCTGAGGGACAACACACAATTTAATGTTCTTCCGGTATTATATTTTGGATCCCACGTATGTTTTAGCTTTTCGACAGGATTATCTTACAGCACTCGGGCTTAGACGCTTTCTTCTTTCTTCGATATGTTCGCACTCTTCTTACTATCTTTACCAGTCTATTGGTCGTTATTATATTATGCTTTGTTCTTTTGAATCTACTTGGTGGCAATGATGTTGCAGGTGGAACGCAAGGTCTCGACAGGTATAGCTGGGCGAATATCGGGCTCGATTACACTGCATTCTATTGGGTTCATCTGTTTATGGTCTTGCTTGTGATCGTGTTTATATGTTACACCATTTACGTGGAACTGCTTTTCTACGTTCACGTCCGTAACTTATATCTGGTTTCACCAGCGCACCGTCTCTCAGAGACTGCCAACACGATTCTGGTAATCGATATTCCCGAGGAAGATCTTCCGGTATTGGAGAATGTGTACGGTATATTTCTTGGTGAAGTCTATTTCGTGTGGATCAATCGAGATCTCTCTACTTTGTCAGAGAAGATTCAAGAGCGAAAAAAGCTTGCTATTATATTGGAAGTTGCGGAGATTAGTCTTATATTATTGGCAACGAAATTGTTCTATTAACACAAGAGTCACGAGCTTGCACAATCGAGTAGAACGGATACCGAAAAGGAGGGACTGTTGTGGAGGCGCTATCTGAAGAAGAAGGATTGTAATTATATGTACATTTTACGATACGGATGCAACTGGATGTCAGCAATTTCTCTTATCGGAAAAAGAGTTGATATTATCTATTACTGCTTAGGCGAGCTGGCACGAATGAACAGAGAGATTAGAGCAGAATCAATGGAGCTGATCGAGATCGAGTCGAGTAGAAGAGAGTTAAGCAAGTATCTACGAATAAAATTTGTCTTTGTACGATTCAACACTTAATCTGTCGCGTATATGGTTTGTCAAATCCTTCTGAACTTTAATTCTCTGCACTTATCTGCCCGACACATTAACATTTTTGTGCGGGAATTGAGATAAAGCACTCTGACTCAACGATGGTGGAATCGATATATACAGAGCGGGTTAATATGGATTGCTATCGTTTCTCTTCTTATAATGTGGGCGATACTTGTCGCATTTATTGGTTTCCTGTTCCAAATTACTATTCTGGGAGACTTTGTATTGTGGCTTTACTGGATATCCGACGCTCCGACGTGGCTAAGTAGGATTATTCAAGGTGTGCTGTCGCAGTCAATGTTAGTAGCACTGAACGCATTGTTGCCGCTGGTCCTGCGCGTTATTATGGGTTGGCAAGGTCTGTTAACGGAGACGACAGTCGAGCTGTTGCTGCAGAAATATTACTTCGTCTTTCTCTTTACGCAAAATTTTCTTACGGTGTTACTTTTATTCAGTATTACGGCTATCGCTTAAGAAATCCTTTATGGTCCGAAATCTGTACTCGCACTATTGGTTAGAAATCTTCTTAAAGCGAGCAACTACTTTTTCTTTTATCTTACTTTACAAGATCTTTTGGTAAGTGCAGGTGTCTTTCTGCAAGCTGGAAGTCTAATCAACTGGCTTGTTCTCGTCTTATGGACAGATCGCACATCGAGACAGAAGTGGGAGAGACAGATGGGTTTACCGGAGATTCGATGGGGTACATTCTACTCTCTTTACACGACCCTCGCCTGTATTGGTAAGACGCTCGCATCTTTGCCGACGTCTTCGCTAATAATTAAGGGCTGACGTATTTTATTATCGCTCTTCTGATACTCCCGTTCAGCGTCGCTATCTTCAGCTTGTTTTGGTTTGTATTCCGCTACAATCTGCTCTACGTATCGGCTTTTCCGTACAATACGGGAGATCAACTTTATTCGACTGCTTTGAAGCAACTCTTTACAGGGGTCTACATGATAGAGTTGTGTCTGATAGGTTTTTTTCTGTCTATTCGCGATGATCAGGGTGTTTTTACCGGCATTGGTCAGGTCGTGGTTATGATGATTGCCACAACATCAACGGTTATTTATCAACTGCTTCTGGGAAACATCTTCTTCTCAATTCTCAAATATCTGTCTGTCTTCCCGAAAGACAGGGAGGATGAAGGAGGAGAATCGAATTTGAGTTACTTCTCAGTATCTGCGCTCGATTATCTACGATATCTAGGGTATATCTGCTATGGCTGGATAAGACCTTCCAAGGAAGTTTCCCGAGATCTTCAAGAAAGTATTGACGAGCTCGCACGCAACAAACTCGACGTAACAGATCGGCGTGAGTACAAACACGAGACTACTGACTATCGCAGTTCTGTTGTCTGGATTCCAAAGAACGATTTTGGAATCAGCGAAGATAAGATCGTTTACGCCAAAAACTATGTTTTCGGGATCAGAATCAGCAATGACTTTGCAGATCTTAATATCAAAGAGCGCATAACAATTTCGCAGAATATCTCTAAAACTGATATTGTTTAATAGATAAGATCTGAAGCTGTTTTGCTTTTCTCGGTCAGCGTTTACGGCTGGTCTACGGAGCACATTGAGAGCTACATCTGTTGATTGAACCCCTGAACAACGTGGGTGTAGACGGTTGGGTTAGCTGTTATGCATTTCACAGCCTTGCTTACACTGGCTTTACGTTGAAAATAGTAATCCTTGGCCACCTCTGACATTCTGCTTGTATTTTAACTTTCAGCCTCTATTTTGAATAATCGGTTAACCTGATCACCATTTCTTGTTGGCAGTTCATGTAGTCCGGAGCGTTTCGCCTTCTTCGCTTCCCCTTGGCTTCTCGCTGCAGGATGAGCAAATCGATAGTATTAAATTGCGCCAACGAGTACAGGACAGGGGTGTGCTTTTGGATGCTGCTGTTCGAAAGAGGCCCCTGTTATGGATGCTAATGTCTGGAGCCAATTGTGGATGCTACCGTAAATTTAGATCCTGAATCGACAAGATATAGACTCTTAGTCTGCCGAAAATGTTCGCAGATGTTCGGATTCTCTTAGGAAGGGACCATTTACAGATATTACAATATCTACAATGGATGCTCGAACTCTTAAGGTGAGGCTGTTCGGGATATTCTTCGAAAGATTGCTAAGTTTCTTTCTAGTTTGAACGCTCTCTCAGGAGTTTGCTGGAGGAATCAAATCCTGAAGAGAACGATAACATAAATTGCAAGATTATCGACGTCCTCCAGATGCAGATTCGGCGACTCTCTGGAAAAGGGCGAGAAACCGAAAAGGTTTTATAGACTTCAGCGGCTTATCTGCAGCCAGATACTACGCCCAATACGACTCTGCCAAACAACAAAGCAGGGCTGGTCTCCACTCGAACTGTGCATCCGCAAAATAAAACTGGCCTTATTACGACTGCCAGTAATCAAGCAAACCCAGATGTTATTTATTCCTAGACGGCGGGTCCTACAGCATCCACCCAAGAAGATTCGCAAGATGTCTCATCGCATATGTCGATAGACGATGCCGAAACACCCTGCACCGAATCCTCTCCAGTGGTAAACCCGCCAGGTATTTCCCCTCAAACCATTCACTCTGACAATACCTACTAACACCGAGAGACATCACGAACGATGTGGAGCAAGAGCTACAGGAGGTCGCTAGTGTTATGAACGAGGCTTGTCGAATCATCGTGTTCGTGGGCGCCGGGATAAGTACCAATTGCGGTATACCGGTAAGTATTGATCTCTGCTTCTGACCATCTTTAGATAACAATCATCCAGGACTTTCGGTCTGAGACTGGCCTTCACAAGACGAATCGAGGTCTTTTCGAGAGAAAAGTACTCGATGACGAAGAAAGACGAAAAGAATTGTATGAATGCTTGATCGAAATCAGGAACAAAGCGAAATCCGAAGATCTAATTCAGACGGATACGCATCGATTTCTCCAAGTCCTGCAAAGATGCGAAAAGCTTCAAAGATGTTATATCCAAAATCTGGATAAACTGAAGGCAAGAGCTGATTTGAATGCTAATATCGAGTCCAAAGACTGCGACGTGGTCCAGCTGCATAGTAACCTTGACTCCTTCAGATACTCTTATTGCAGCCATTTCACAAGCTGGGATGGCGTGCGCGAGACTGCTCTTGCTTCCGGAGAGATCGTATCATGTCCTAAATGCGCGTCAAAGGTAGAAGAACGACGGAGAAGAGAAGAGAGAACGAACATCCACGTTGGACATTTGCGACCCAACATTGTCCTCTACCACGATATTGACGATCCTCTGAGCGAGGCAAAAGCGAGGATCATTGACGAAGATGCGAAATCAACGCCAGATGTCCTCCTGGTCGTTGGTACATCATTGGCCATCGACGGTTCGAGATTCGAGCTCAAGAACAAGCTGATTCCGGCGGTACGTCGGAAGAGTGGGAAGATAATATACGTCAACAACAAACCTCCTCCAAGGGCATTTTTTAAGCCCGTGGTCGATCATATATTCGAAATGGACTGCGACTACTAGATGCGAGATCTTGCCGCACGCGAACCTTTCTTGCGGGAAGATAAGACGAAACACGATTTCTAGCGTCCATTTTGTGGCTTTGCCTTTTAGCCAAAAGCGAAGACTGTCGATGAAGTGATCAAAGAGGCTGAGCTTCAATTGATCTTTATCGGTGATTATTCGGATGTGTTGTTTAGGATCAGAACGAAGAAAGAAGTGAGAGAAGACTTGAGTCCCTTTCTCCTCTCGCATTGGCTTTCAACGTCCTCGCTTATGTATGTTTTATCGCTTTTCGGGTGGGGCGAATCTACGATAGTTCTACACAGTAAGCATACAGAATTTGATATCAATAACGCCGAAAAGAGAAAGGAGATGCTGGACGGGCCTGTGTGGCCAATCGGACGGAAACATACACGCATAATTATTTCGCATAATCCCTGCGATTATTGGATTCTGATCGTGGTGGATATTTCGATCCGAACTATAAGCTACTACAGCTTATTGCCTGGGTATTATCTGGGTGATTGTTGTGAATTCGTGGAGGCGCAAATAAAGCGGGTTGGTGAGAAAGTCGGTCAAGACTACTTTGGCTGGAATTCTCTCTTTGAAGACGTACGTACACTTTCCTCTTTATACGTCTAGTTAGCTGATAATTTTATAGAGTTCACATCAACAGACGAATGGCTCGGATTGCGGGATATATTTTCTGGAGAATGCGAGACGTCTCAGTCAAGACGAGGTTGTCGACGGAGCGCTAATCGAGGCGGATAGTTTAAGGGTTTTTTACGCCGAATTATTATTGGCGAGATTTCTTCACGAAGCTAGCGAGCAGATTATGCTGAAGAGCGTGTTATATCTGGAAACCTCAAGGTTATGGCAGATTGGTGCTGCGCCTCGCTTCTACGCATTCAATCTCGACTTCACACGAGCGAAACGGAGGAAATTGCAGATTGAAGAGGTCGAAGCTCAAATTGCTAGCGTTGATAAAAGCGACTCTGATGTGAATAAGGATAGCACTCGGCGACTGGATCTCGCGACCTTAAAGATTAATATCTCAACTCTCTTCAAGTTGTTTTTTTCGTGCCCATGGATGAAGTATCTAGAGCGCTTCGCCAGTTGTCGTCTCCAAAAAAGTAAAACCCCAGTAGGATATACGCGGGCTTCTCGTCTCCTCGAAATAATAGCGGCGTTCGCTTGTCCCGAACATTTCGTCGCCTTAAAGAGCGCTGTCGCTTACTATTGTGTGCTAGCATTAGAAGAAGTTATCCAGGCACCACTTGACTTATCAAGTTACCTGTACACGTTAGGCGTTTGGACAGAACGTCTTGGACTAATCAATGTCATTCTTCAACGCTTCGTGCGCGCTTATTTTACCTCACTAATCGATGAAGGGGCGCACCTTTTCCAAGACTGAGCTGAGCAGGTGTTCCAGAACAGCTGCGCAGTAACTAAGTCTGTCAAAGCTACAGTGGTCAAGATACATCCAAAAATGAAAGGATGGGACTCGTCCACCGATCCTGCCGAAAGATTCGCATTTTGGGATGTTCAACGCAATTTGAGGAGGTGGAGACAGGAGGGGGCTATCTGGTCTTCAATCCAAAATCGATTCTCCTCTATCGCTCTCCTCGCTCTGGTGCCGCATCATGTTCGAATACTCTTTGCTTCTTAGAGCATTTTAGGGTCTTCTTAAGTGTCGATTATGACGTTTGATTGGCATCGACTGATTTGCAGTAGCTTTCAAATCGAAATTCCAAGTGACACTTGGGCTCTCTTCGTTGATGCTCTCGTTGAGCTTCGCCCACACCTTTGGAGCTATGTACCTAAATTGGCATATCTCTTCGATATTCTTTCCAACTCGACCAAGCTAAAAACTCGCCAATTTAAGATAGAGCTGGCCCCCGACGATGAAATTCGGAATGTCGCTTCGGGTTCAACACTGCTTGTAGATGCTTTCGACTACGTGGACGAAGGAAAGAACAATCTACTCTCTGAGTCAGTGAGATAATCAACTCTCTATTGATAGCATTCCACTCTTGGCACAGCTAGGTTCCCTACATTTAAAGAGAAAGATCAATGCGGCCAGGCTTCCCGTTGGCGGTTTGCGAGAGCCAAAGCACTTAATTCCGGAGAAGGATTTTGCGACTAAGACTTAGATGTTCTAAGAGCAAGCGCTCCTCGAGTCATTTGGGATAGAACCCCTGCCACGTTGAAGGAATCGCATTCGAATTTGGCTCCCTTCTAGATGTGGCTCTTGGCTCCGGTTTAAAAAGCCCTATCGCTCCTCCTGTTTAAATATATATTATTGAGTTGTTTACTCAAATTGGTATAATAAATCACGGAGATCTTCTTATTTTCAAGATTTCCGAATCAGTATCTGAAGTTGATATATTCAGTACGATAGAAACGTAGATATAACTATAAAGTTGTTCAAGTTCAGAAAGATGTTTCAGAATATATCTGAATATCGCGCTAATTTAATCGCACTGCGAGAGACAATCGACTTCTGACTATCGAATAGAGAAAAGAAAGTATATCTAAGCTTGCTATAGAACGTGTTCGAGCATATAAAATAAAGTAAGAATACAGAAAATATTACTATAATAAAACGAGATTTTGACTTTTGTCGAGCTGAAGTACTTGTGCGAGAATCTGCTATTATACACTGGAAAAAGATAATTTCTTTTATAATTATAATTCGAGTATCTTTTGATTGCAAGAATCTTGTCTTCTGAATTAAGTAGATCTTATCGAGTATAATACAATTAATTAAGATAAATGTTACAAAAGCAACTAGACGTTCAAACTTGTAAGATACAATATTTATTGCTACTATTGAAGAATTTGCAGCTAATATTAAGATCTCTATTTCAATTACGATTTTAGCGCGAGAGTTATCTCAAAATCAGCTGAAAACTGCAATTATAGATAGAACTGCTGTTATTTCTATTTTTCAGTTGGCGCTTAACGATGTTACTCGGATTGCAATTGCAAAAGTAAAATCGAACTCTATTAGATACAAGACGACGAATGTTGTTGTTTACAAAACTAAGAATACTTTTACTATATATATATTTGGATCTCAGTTTATAATTAATGTCTTATTTATATATAAAATGTCTTCAGAACAATTGAGATACGATTGATCTAACAGTTCTCAGATATTTATGCGTATAATCGATATCTACTTATCTGCGAAGCCAGGTTCGACGTATGCGGCTTGGCAAAGGAGGAATTCACGTCGAGAATGGTAAGTATCTTGCCTGACAGCGCATCGTTTGTGAGAAGAGCGCATTATTGGGGGTTTTTGCAATTTCCCTGTGAAAAGATGGTGACGACGCCTAGGCTAGATAGCCGTTCGGGTAATCACTTAATTATGCCTAACTCATAATTTTATTTCTCGTTACACAATTATCCTCTCTTTGTTTGTTAGTTGACAATATTGTCGTCTCCTGTAGCTCTGCTGCTTCACCTCTTGTCACCCTGCTCCAGTTTTGGCGTCTTGCTCTAGTTCTGGCTTCCTGCTCCAATTTTGACACCTTGCTTTAGTTTTGGCTTCCTGCTTCAATTTTGATACCTTGCTCCAACTCAGGCACCCTGCTTCGCTTCTGACACCCCTTCAATCCTGGTATCTCGCTTCGGTTCGGCACGGCGTATTGGAGCGGTTCGCTATCTGATGTTTCGCCTCTCCTAGGGAGTTCGTCCCAGGAGAATTCTTCTGGGACCAAGAGGCAGACACGATGAGCCGGTACTAGGTCAATGACGGTCAAGCCTTCTTAATGGTTTTGGGAGAATTGGCTCAGGACAGATCTTCTAGGACAAATGGCGGTGATACCAGAATACAAGGTAGGGCGCCAGGGGCAGGACCAGGGTGTTAGAATTGGAGCGAGGTGCCAGAATTGGATGCTCGGATTCTCCTGGGTAATTTCTCTCGGGAATGATCGCCTGGGCCTTGGGCCAGCTCAAATGAGCTAATATTGGATCAGTTTGACTCAAAAGGCATACATTAGGAGGGAAACCCGAAAGCCTTACTACTCTAATCCTTTATCATATCAGTTTATTTCAATATGGAAGAGTACGCGAATGAAGGGAAACACTTTGACGGTGAGGTCTATCGGAAGATACGCAACTATCAGTCCCAAAAGCAGTCCAGTTTGGAAATGCGATGGTGGACTTGTCTCTCTCCACACAGAGCCAGAAATTTAAAACAACTACTTCGGCACAGGGAATTTACTTTTGCCTTTGATGCTTTCTTGGAGATACCTGCGCTCTTAACCGGGATGAGAATTAGTATTCTACATAAGATATTCGCGATAAGATGCGATGAGGTATACGTTTCGTCGCCGACCTCATGAATGTACTTATTGATTGCTAGGAAATCGTACATTATTTTCGTTACACCAAACAATTCTGGTCTGACCTACTTCAGCAAGACAAGAACGCGATGGCCAGGGTAGACCAAGCTACCGTCGAAGCGTTACAGTTTATCGCGCCATAGGCATCAACGCTAGATGCCAAGATTCTACGTCGTAAACTGCTAGGGGGGGAAATCTTTTGTCGTTTTAGCCAACAAGAACGTGAAGGGATCTGAATTAGGTTACAGTTCTTCAAGAGTCTGGTTTCTTCTTTGTTCGAGTTCTTCGAGAACGTTAAATGCCTTGAGGCATAAGTCGACTGTTTAAAATGGCTGGTATGTATAGGTTCTTGGGAAACTCTCGCTACAACAATAAATAAGATTTATACTGGTGTAAATCAGAGTATAGACTCGGCTCTGATATAGAAAAACAAGATTACGTTCAAGTCTGTGTTAGCAAGCTTCGCTTGTCGAATAGATCTAGAATATCGACAATTGTGCGTCTTTGCTATGCGCTATTACTGTAAAGTCTCAAAAAAGCTCAGCGGGAAGAATCTTCTGGCAAAGTCAAGAGCTATATTAGATATTACGATATTGCGCGAGATAACTGATCTTGCTAATTGTTTGAGATTTGAGTTATTCGAGATTATCTTGTTGAAGCAATTTCTAAAGTTAACAGATTTGACAATAGCAAGAGAAAACAAAAGATCTGCGCTTGTTACAAATAGTTTAGAGAAATTCAGAAAAGACAGATGCAAAACGCTATATATTTAAAATTACAAAGAGAATCGCAAGTTTTTGTATATTACTTATTTATATAACAATAGAAATAAACAATTCGAGAATATTATGTTCTATTTTAGACTTAGATTTATATACTTGAAGTTCTATAAAATATCGAACAATTTCAACTTACAATACTATCTTACTATAGCGACAGAAAAATTATTATTTTCAGCTTTCTGTCTGATTTAATCGATTAGTTTGCTACAAGAAGATCCGACTTAAAGAACTGAGTATATAGAGATAAACAGAGAACAAACAGAAAATACAATAATGCAAGATAGAGAAAAAGAGAGAGAAAAACAAAGATTTTTATTTTAAGCAGAAGATACTCTTGCACAAGAAGCAACAATACAACAACAAAAACTCTTGTTCTACGCAGGCAAACTTAAAAAAAAACAATATAAATAAAAACAATATCGGCAGAAGCTTGCAGAGAACACAAGTATTCTTGTAAAAAAAGAGAAAAGACTGGAACAAAAACAACAAAAGCTCTTGTTATCGTGTTCGTTCATGGCCTGAATGGACATCCAGAATACACATGGACGAGTGGTGGGGACATGGGATCAGGAATTTTTTAGCCATCTCAGCTTTTGCCCCCCCATACTCGAGGAAGAGAAGGCCCGAATATTGGTTTATGCATACCATGCGCACCCTATATCGTTCATGGATGGCGTTTCGGGAAATAGGATACACAATCACGCCGAACATCTGATAGCGGAGCTGTGCGCGAACCGAAGGACTAGAAAGGCGACGGACCGTCTCATTATCTTTTTCGCTCATTCATTGGGTGATCTTGTCGCCAAGCGGGCCTTGATCTATTCATCCGAAGTTCGTGGCAACCATACAGAGCATCTTCGATCCATTTACGTTTCAACCCACGGCATATTATTCCTCGCCACTCCACACATGGGCGCAGACCTTGCCACATGGTGCCCTCAACTGGGAAGGATATGGGGCACTACGATTCCAGGTTTAGTGTTTGTTGACCGGTCGCAAGTTGTAGGTGCCTTTGAGAACAAGTGCGAGATGCTTCAGAACATCGACCGCCAGTTCATCCAGCTGATCCATCGATATCATGTCTATTTCTTCCATGAGGGAAAGCCTATAGAGATCAGCGGAGTCCGCTTTTACGTTGTCGATGAAGAATCCGCAGCTCCGGTTATTCAAGACGTTGAGCGTGCATGTATTCAACAAGGACACGCGCAAATGTGCAAATTTGAGGATGAGAACACCCCTGTATTTTCTCTGGTTGCCGAGGGTATCCAGCGCTACGCTGCCGAAGCGCCGGTAATAATCCAGCGACGCTGGGAGGCAGAAAAGGCCGAACGACAACGGTCGAAAGAACTTGCAGCCAAGGAAATAATCGGTATTAGCGAGAGTGCTACTCCCAAGGAATCTCCGAGGGATTTAGCAGGGCGCGTCACTGACCGGATGGCACCAAGCGATTTGGGCCCCGTGCAGAGGCATCCTCCCCCAGAGCCGCAGTACTCTTACTCAATCAATTTTCTGAATTTCTTCGGCGCTTATAAACAGTCCCACAGGAGCGGATGAAAGCTTTTTTTGGTTGTGAGGCTCATCTTCAGCAAATCACATTACAATTTTCGATGGCTTCCAGGTAAGAAACGAAAGCCTGAATCCTTCACACTGGTGGTTAAGGGGACCGGCCATCATGCGTCGGAATACTGCAAGCAATCTCAGAGCACAGCTGTCTGAACCTATTTGCACAGATATGGCACATCGATTTCCAGAATCGTAGTCGGCTGTACGCGCGAATTTCAACGTCTACTTGAAACGTGCTCATGAAAGGTACTCGTTTTCACCTATTAATGCAATCCACCTATCAATGCAACGCGCTAGTAATTTAGGTGCATAAATCTAGGGTTGAGACTCATAACCCCGAACTTTGCACCTAAACCACTAGCGCGTTGCATTGATAGGTGGATTGCATTAATAGGTGAAAACGAGTAGCGCCGTCAACACCGGGCTTGGCGCTCGACTTCGCTGAGAAGTTCACCACTTTACAAAACCCTTGCCAATACGCCTATTCGCTCCCAAATGACAGCCCGCTGGATTGCGCGCCCAGCAAATCTATCCTAAACATCCTGACCAGCATGCCGGATCTCACCATGCTTTGAAACTTCACCAACGGCATATCCACCATCCAGCCTCTTGTATGGACCCACTCATACAAACGTCAGAACAGCACGCTGCGTCAACGCAGATCATTGCAATTACAAAAGCCCATTCGTACCAATATCAGTGTCCGCAACTGTTTCGCTTCACAGAGAATACAGGCTTCACCAACGACCTCGATACGCACCGAGAAGAAGAACAGACCTCACTGATTTTCGATGGTATACTTAGTCCTCAATATACGATGTAAAAATTTGCCCAAAATATTCGGGTTATGGAGCAAATTCAATATCGGTTCATCGCCTCACGCCCTCCAGAGCCTGGCACGCACCTCTACTCCAGTCATCAACGATCCGAGATGCCATCAATGGCAGACTATCGTATTGATCAACGCTTCCGGCCCGCGAGTGTAAATTCTACAACCTTTATTAAGAATCGAGCCAAACTGCCATCGCCGGATCTCACCGGTGGTGATGCGAGAGACGTGGGTGTTGAGACGCACGGACGCCTCGGATATCTTCAGCATTCGTTGAGGAAGCCGTTGGTTGCCCTGATGAACCATTACGTCAGAGTGGAACAAAGTGCAAGCATTGAAGACAGCATATTTATGTAATCTGCATCGCGGGCATGTCGGTGGCGACTTTGCGCTCGAAGGACCTCGTTGACGAGCTCGGTGCTGGCTCGGTTGTTCTCCATGAAAGAAGATGCCGATAATGAGACCTCTTGAGGGGAAAAGGATTTCGCAAGCTCTTCTGTCAAATTCAAGAACGGATGGAAAACGGCGAAGCTCAAAGAGCTGTCGGCGCGTCTCTTAACCATACCTTGAATTCTGAAAACAGACATAACATATTGCCACAGCCACTTGGGAAAGCGCCACCACGCACCGGATAACGGCTTATCCTTATCATCATAAGTCACAAGCAACTCACAACCATCCCAAACACCGGTGCCATACTCTGATCACGAGTACGGCGGTCTCGGCTTCAGACCAACTTCCTGCATCGCTTCCTTGAGACACCAATCATCTTCTGAGAAAGCGGTTGCACCGCTCTCGACATCGTAGCCTGGTTCTTCACAGACATGTGCATTTCGGATGCGTCCACCAACATGGTTTTCATTGTCGAAGAC